>OQVH01000453.1_pt1 | contig 31439 bp, 25 predicted proteins | sample 1691641 | NCBI WGS metagenome assembly OQVH01 (sample SAMN03418286, study PRJEB22391) | human gut metagenome | biome: human-gut; feature: organic feature; material: feces | host: Homo sapiens | place: Italy | collected 2013-04
ATGAGTTCTGGAAACACATGGTAGAAAAATATCCAGATCTGGAACGTGGAGAAGCCGCCAGCATGACCGGACGTGAACATATTCCACCACGACTTTTTAAAGAAGCAGCGCATCTTACCAGGCAGGCTAAGCAGATTACTGATTTACTGGAAAACACAAATTTCTTTAATGCCGGTAAAAATACAGATAAAGCAGTAGAACTTTTACAGAAATTCTTTCCTACAATGGAGAACTTTCAGACACAGGTTCGGAAATATGATAAGGCGATTAGTTTCTTAAAGTCAGATAATGTATCATTAAAAAGGCAGACACAGGATTTAAGCAGACAGGTAAAAGAAGTAACGTCCAGCAGTATACGAAAGAAAATGGATGATGCCAGACTCAGAGCTGACTATGAAAATCTCCAGAATCTGATGAATCGTATTCAACCAGAAATACTGGAACTGGCAAAACGAGGATAATTAACCCGTTCAAATCGTGAACGATAAAATCATTTTTAAGTGGACAGACACAAAAACTGTCCACTTTTTATATGATAGTTATAGAAAATTTAATAGAAAGGATGTGATAACCTTGCGGAAGCCAACGTATTATCTCTGGCGTAACGATTTTTCTTCACAGGAAGAATTTGAAGCTGAACGTAAGAAATATGCAGATATTGGCTTCCGGGTTGTTATATTTTGGGATGGAGATGTCAATGCCAATATTCATGATGGAATCAAAGCACTGGTTAAAAATCACTGGGATAATTAATGAGTGCTTCTATTGTAAAGATAAATTAGTTATCTTTTTTCTTTTTACATATAGGACACCAGCATCTATTGACTAGATGATCCGCTCGAATCTTCCATTTGTATCCACAGACAACACAGATTGCATCTACATTGTCTTTTGAACCAGTATAATTAATAGCAACGATTGTGTGATTACTTTTTTGAAGTATTTTTTCATAATAATTTTCAGCACGAAGCTTAATTAGATATTCTTTAGATATTGTAGTTTTCTTTTTATCAACAATTTTAGGCTTGCATTTAGGGCAATCTGGAATCTTTTTCATTAACGTTGCGTATCTAATATTCCATTCATGTTCACAAATCTTGCATTGCAATTTGATAGGTGAATTGGTATTTATGAAAGATACTAAAGACAAATCCGAAGGTGATAAGTATTTTTGTATTTCTGCTATTTTCTTAGCCCTTTTTTCGGCACGTTTTCCTTCTGCCCAATTTGAAGAACCAGGTGTTCCAATATGGGTATCAACAAAAGAAATATGGAAAATTATTTTTTTAAGCAAATTAGTGTTCCAATCCTTTATCCACTCCATTTTTAAATGATAGATATCCCTTCCCTTAGCTTCATAGAAAAACTGTTCTTTATAGGCCAGTGAATCCGAACAATTTGTTTTTATTTCTAATATTGTCTTTTTTGTAGATAAATCACATAATGCAAGAATATTATTTTTATAATCTACAACAAGCTCTTGAGACAATATATGCTCATTATTAAATATCTCATATTTGATATATTCGACCAACGGACGAATACGTTCTTTTAAATTTTTTGAAGTGGAATATATACGCTTTTCCAGTTCTTTATCTTCTTTATGAAGTGCCGTAACTGTTCCATCCAGATTAAAAGTCATTGGAACCATTGATATTCCATTAGGAATTTTCCCAATGAAATCCAATTTCATCTTATTTTTCAATAAGAATGTTCTGGAATCTTGCATATCAACATTCAACATTGAATTTATTAAATGTTCAATTGTCATGCCTGTAAAATTAGTTGGAAATTTTTCTATTCCCTTAGCGTCGATCTCAAATGATTTAACTAAGGTACTTTGGCATTCAATATACGGTCTTTCGCAGAGTACACGACTTAGATTTGGGTGCGAGGACAATAAACTGGCTGGAACAATGTAATCCGCATTAAGCCTAAACACATTATCTTCGCTACCTCCTTCTGTTGCAAGATAAAAGTAACCATCCATTTTTTTGAATAATTTCCATTCGAGTTTACAGTCATTTGAACCACTGTGAACAGTTTCAACACCATCAATCTCAAATAATGCACACAAATTATCCTTGGTTATATTACCCTGTGAATATCTTGAAGAAATTATGTTTCTTTTAAAATTGTAGAAATTTAATTTATCAAATCCCAAAATATGATGTCTTTTTAAGTATTCAGAAAGAAATGATGCATCAAAATTTTTTCCCGTATAAATAAGAATAGTTCTCTTTTCTAATTCAAAATCCTGTATTATACAATCAAATTCAGCTTGAGTAAGTGCAGTTGCATTTGCTAAATCTTTTTCAGTAATTCCATTTATGTGGGTTGTAACGATTTTGCGATTTAATTCTAAGGGTAAAAATTTGCAATATTCTTTACCATCGTCTGGCTTATAAAATGAAATTGAAAGTAAGTCGTCTTTTTTAGATTTTAATCCGTTTGTTTCAACATCAAATACTACATATTTTGTCGGATTTGTGTCCATTTTTTCCATAATCTATATAACCTTTCATGCTTTAAATAGAATTTTATCCACAATTTTAAGTTGCTGATTTTTTGTACAAATCTATACTTTATTGAGATTTCTTAACAAAATTATATCAAATCTTATATCATTCCGCAATTAAGCAACAGAACTAGAAAAAACTGATATTTTCTATATACATTTTCTCACTTCAAATATATAATATAATTACATTGTGCATGATAATTATATTTACATTATAGAAAGGAAAATATATGAATGCAGGATATGTCCGTCTCTCCAGAGACGATGATAAAAGGAATTACGTTTCCATAGAAAATCAAAAACTGATTATTAACCAGTATGCAGCTGATCATGGTGTGGTTATTGACCGCTGGTATGAAGATGATGGCATTTCCGGTTATATCTTTGACAGGCCGGGATTTCAGCAGATGATGGCTGATCTAGATAAAGATATTGATACTGTATATGTCAAAGACTTTTCACGCCTTGGCAGACATAATGCAAAGGTGCTACTTCTTCTGGACGAATTTCAGGAACGTGGAAAGCATCTGGTTGTGATTGACGATAATTATGATTCTATGGATTCCAGTGATGATACCATCGGTATCAAAACATGGTTTAATGAGCGATATGTAAAAGATACCAGTAAGAAAATCAAACGTGCCATAGGAGCCAGACAGAAAGAGGGAACACTGATTACCAGACCACCGTTTGGCTATCGCCGTAACGAAAAGGATAAAACCATTCTGGAAATTGTACCAAAAGAAGCTGAATACATTAAGCAAATTTATGACTTATATCTTTCCGGTTCTGGCTACCGCAAGATTGCCACATATCTGACCGAGCAGGGAGCATCTACTCCCTCTATGATACAGCGTGAACGTGAAATAGAAGAAGGTAGACTGTCCAAAAGACAGGTAGCGTCTAAATGGTCAGATGCTATGATAAAAGAAATTCTGGATAATGATTTTTACATTGGTACTTTTCGCTTGAAAAAACGTGCAAGAAATACGGTTCATGGAAAAGATAAACGTGTACCAAAAGAAGAACAATGTATTTTCGAGAATCACCACCCGGCAATTATTGATAAAGCTACCTTTGCTCTGGTACAGGAATTAAAGGAAAAACGTAACCGCACCAATTATCGGGGAAGTCGGGGGCAGTGGCTTGGCTCAGAGATTCCGAATCCTTTTGGCAGTTGTCTGTTCTGTAAGGATTGCGGAAGCCGTCTTACGCCAATTAAACGCCAAACTTCCAGCAGAGAACGGAAATATTACATCTGTACCACTTATAACACCAAAGGCAGACGTTATTGCTCCAAGGCACATTTAATTGAAGAAGATGATCTGATGGAAGATGTTCTGACTTATATCAAGATGTGTCGAAATGCTCTCTGTGAAGTTATTTCTACCTATGATTTAAAGGATTTTGAAGCAGAGAAAAAAACAATAGCAGAAAAACAGCAGGAACTGCACACAGCTATCAATGAGCGAAAAAGTCAACTGAAAGTTCTGCTTACCCAAAAAGTAAAAGATCTGGCTGTCGCTGCTGGAAATGAAGACTTAATCAATGAAACGTATGATTCTATGCAGAAAGACTTATTTGCTCAGATTCATGGTCTGGAAATGCAGATAAAAGAACTGAATGAAACTGCCATAGAAACGCCTGATGTAAAGGATAAACTAAAAAATGCTCTTAAGGTGGTAGATAAAATCATTGCAGGAGGCAACCTTGACCGAAGAGATATTGAACTTCTGATTGAAAAAATCGTAGTGGACGAAGACGGGATGCCGGAAATTACACTGAAATACGGCTTGTCTAATCTGATTAGTTACAGTCCTGCTGATGAAATGAATCGAAGAGAAAATACCATGATTGCGATTGTGATGAAACTGATTGCTGAGGATGAACGTGGGTTTACTTCTGCAAAATATCTGTCAGAGCATATTACTGACCTTGGATTCAAGAAAACAAAGCAGAGTATTCTTCCATATATTGAGCTAATGAAGAAACTTGGGATTCTTGAATCCACAGATAATCCATTGAAGCCATACCATATTGTAAAGTCAAAAGAAAAAATCATGCAGCTTACCAAAGACTATCTGCCGGATCTATCAGCAGAAACTACCGCAAAACAGATATCAGATGATTATTTACATTGTAGTAGTGATGGCAGGTGTTTGCCCATTTAGTAATTTGCCTTATAATTGCAGTAATAATGACTCAGTGGATTGCTGTAGGCATTTTCGGAGCTATTATCGGAGCTTGTTTCATATTACTGTTTGCTATTGGTTGGATAGAGGTAGAGCTTGAGTTCGGACAGGAGTTTTTCAAGGGTCTTATGCATGGATAATTAGAAAATTACCTATGGATTCCTAATGATTGGTATGAATACGTTGAGTATGGAACAACCAATCCGATGTCGATTCTTTTACAGCAATGTGGTTTTACAAGAGAAGCATCAACCTACATAAAGGATCACAGAGAAGAATATGTTGTAATGCGAGATGGAAATCTTTGCTTGAAGAGAACTCTTCTGGAATGTGAAAATAATACTGTACGCAAAGAGGCTGGAGAACTTATTTATAATATGCCAGAGATATTCGAGTAAGCTACTTTTGTAAAGGTGTCACCTTATGGTGATGCCTTTATTTTTTGCACAATTCATACGCAACTTTTACGCAAGCGTTATGCGTATGGATTTTGAACTTTTGGAAGAAATCATCGAGGATCTGGATGAGAGCGATTCCAAAATCATGAAACAGTATTTGTTGGAGGGACGGCTTTTTAAAGAAATTGCAGATGATGAAGGCAGAACCTATGAGGCTATCAAAAAACGCATGGAACGTATCCGAGCAGAGATCCGTGAGGAGATCCTTGAATGCCTTGAAATGAATTGTAGGGGAGGTGAGCGAGATGAACGTCATATCTGATAGAGATTACATAGAATCCGGTATGTATACCAAGGAGCAGGCGGAGGTTCAGACTGTTCCTATCCATTGTAAGGCCGCACTCACCATAAAAGAGGCTGCGGAGTATTCCAATATTGGTATCAATAAATTGGAGAACTTGCTCAGATCACCGAGATGTCCTTTTGTTCTGTATGTAGGGAAGAAAAAACTTGTTAAACGAAAGGAATTTGAGAAGTTTATTTCGGATAACGTAGAGATATAGCGTATTCCAAACAAATGGGGTAACCACGCTGTTTATCAGCTATCAAAAAAATGAAATAACATTGCATTTGGGCCCTAGTTGGTGTATAATATAGCGTGCTAATTTGGGGTTCTTATAGCTTAGAAAGGAGCCTTAAATGGGAAAAGATCTCAAAGGAAAGGAGATTGGAGCAGGAATCGTTCAGCAACCTAACGGGACTTACTTCGCCAGATTTGTTGATAAATTTGGGAAGCGCAGAACGAAGAGATCCAAGAAACTTCAAGAGGTAAAACAGTGGCTTGCTGATGCTACATACATAGACCAACACAGTGACCTCGACCAGGCAACGGATATGCTCGTTGATGCCTGGTTCGATTATTGGATAGGGATAAAAAAGCAGACAGTGAGACCTAATACGGTCAGAAACTATTCGGAACGGTATGAGCGTAATATCAAGGGTGTTATAGGCAATAAACTCTTAACTGATGTAAAGTCTATTCACTGCCAGAAGATTTTTTCGGATATGGCTGATGAGGACTATAAGACGACTACCATATACCAGACGCGGATTGCTCTTTATAACATGTTTGAGTTCGCCAGAGAGAATGATGTACTTATTGCGAATCCATGCAAGAAGTCGTTAAAGAGCGATATGGGAAAGCCTTCAGATAAGAAAGAAGCTCTTACGATAGACGTTCAGAAGAAGTTCTTGGAAGCTGTGGTTGGTTACAGCTACGAGAATCAGTACCGCTTTGTATTACAGACCGGTCTTCGTACAGGAGAGCTTATAGGGCTCAGGTGGAGCGACATCGACTTCGAAAATCGTACTATGAAGATCGAAAGAACGATGGAATATCGCTATAAGGTAGGTGAATGGAGAGCTGGTCCACCTAAGAGTAAATCCGGTTACCGTACAATTCCTCTTACAGACGAAGCAATTCGTATTCTTGAAAACCAGAGATCAAAGAATAAGAGCTTAAAGCTCGTGCCGATGGAATGGAAGGATATTGTCTTTCTTTGCAGAAAGGGAACGCCGGTCAAGAACAGTACTTATGATACAGGACTTTTTAAGTATTGTGACCGTGTAGGCATTCCGAGATTTTCAATGCATGTACTCAGACATACTTTTGCAACAAGATGTATTGAATGTGGAATGAAACCTTAGACTCTGCAGAAGATTTTAGGTCATTCCAACATTGGTATTACCATGAATCTGTATGTTCATATTACAGAGGATGAAAAACATAGAGAAATTGACTTAGTGGCTGACGCGTTAAAAGTGGTATAAAACTTGATGCGAAATTCATCTCCGTGGTACTCGATGTGGTACTCGGTTAAAAATACGAATCGCGGAAAGCCAGTAAAATAAAGGAAAAATGAAGGAGATGAATATATTATGAAATTAGGAATCGTCGGACTCCCAAACGTCGGAAAGTCTACATTATTTAATTCCCTGACCAAAGCAGGTGCTTTATCTGCGAACTATCCATTCGCAACGATCGATCCGAACGTCGGAATCGTTTCCGTACCGGATGAGAGAATCGTAAAACTCGGTGAGCTTTATCATACGAAGAAGGTAACACCGGCTACCATCGAATTTGTAGATATTGCAGGACTTGTAAAGGGAGCCAGCAAGGGCGAGGGACTTGGAAACCAGTTCCTTGCAAATATCCGTGAGGTAGATGCTATCGTACATGTGGTACGTTGTTTTGAGGATACCAATATTATCCATGTGGATGGATCTATCGATCCTGCAAGAGATATTGAGACGATCAATCTGGAACTGATCTTTTCTGATATTGAGATTCTTGACAGAAGAATTGCAAAGATTTCCAAACAGGCAAGAATGGACAAGACACTTGCAAAAGAACTGGAACTTGTAGAGGCAATCAAGGCACATCTGGAAGCAGGTAAGATGGCAAGATCTTTTGAAGTACCGGATGATGAAGACGCGGAAATCTGGTTCAGGGGTTATAACCTTCTGACTGCAAAACCGACCATTTACGCAGCAAATGTTGCAGAGGATGACCTTGCGGATGACGGGGCATCCAACCCACATGTTGCAAAAGTAAGAGAGATGGCAAAGGAAGAGGGCGCAGAAGTATTTGTAATCTGTGCACAGATCGAACAGGAACTTGCAGAACTCGATGAAGATGAGAAAAAGGAATATTTAGATGACCTTGGCGTGACCTCCAGCGGTCTTGATAAACTGGTAGCAGCAAGCTACAGTCTGCTTGGTCTTATCAGTTTCCTTACTGCAGGAGAGGATGAGTGCCGTGCATGGACGATTAAGAAAGGCACAAAAGCACCACAGGCAGCAGGTAAGATCCACACAGACTTTGAGCGTGGATTTATCAAGGCTGAGGTTGTAAATTACCAGGATCTTTTAGATAATGGAAGTCTTGCAGCAGCCCGTGAAAAAGGAATTGTCGGCATGGAAGGAAAAGAGTACGTGGTCAAAGACGGAGACGTTATTTTATTCCGCTTTAATGTATAAGAGATAAAAAAACGCATATCATTTTTCGAGGGAATGTTTCGGAGAATGGTATGCGCTTTTGTGACTTGACAGAAAAAGAAGTGATAAACGTCTGTGACTGCAAATGCCTTGGAAATGTCCATGATCTTGATATTGACGAATGTGATGGAAGGATACGGGCGTTGATCGTTCCGGGACCCGGAAAATGGTTTGGCTGTTTTTGCAGGGAGTTCGAACTGTTTATTCCGTGGTGTAAGATCGTCAGGATCGGACCGGACATTATTTTAGTTGATATTGATGAGAAAGAGGCAAAACACAAGGTTTAAAGAGAAGAAAACAGGAGAGACTATGTTAGATCAGAGTGTATTTACAGAGACAATCCATGAGGTGGCAGAGATTATCCGCACTTCTGCGACACCGTTATCAAAAGAAGAGATCTTAAGCTATTTCAAAGAGATGGAGTTAAACGAGCAGCAGGAAAATATGGTTTTAGAGTTCCTTCTGACACCACATGAGGAAGAAGAAGCGGAAGAAGAAACTGACGAGGCAGAAGGCGAAGAGCAGGAAGTAGCAGACTGGCAGGAAACGTCAGATGCATCTGTGCTGGCACAGAATGATTCAGGCAAAAAAGAGGAAAAGACTGCGGAACCGGATGTTTTACCGGAATCTAAGATGTTTCAGATGTATCTGGAAGAAATCAGCAGTCTTCCGGTATATTCCGGGAAGAAGCAGGAAGAAATGTATCAGAAGCTTTTAGCAGGGGATGAGTCCGTGATCAATCCAATCTCTGACAGCTGGATGATAAAGGTGTTAGAAACCGCCAGAAAGCTTGCAGTGACCTCAGAAGGCTTTGAGGATGTCATTCAGGAAGGAAATATGGCACTTTTTTTAAAACTGACAGAACTTTGCGGCTGTGAGGAAAAAACAGATGTTGAGGCAGAATTGCAGGGCGCAGTGGAGACAGCCATGAAATCATCCATTCTTGCGGAAGAAGGCGAGGATGAGGATGAGAAGGCTATGGTCGGCAAGCTGGCATTAGTCAACGAGGCTAAGAAGTATCTTGCAGAGGAGAATGGCAGGGAAGCTACTGTACAGGAACTTGCAGCATATACACAGTTGACAGAAGAGGAACTTTCTGATATCCTCTTATTGATCCAGAAAGCGGATCAGAAGGACAAATAGCATATAGAATCCAAAACCAATATTGGAGTGGACTTTTCTGGAGCAAAAGGCTCTATTTTTCGCCACACGACTGAATTGAACAGTTGTGTGGCATTTTTTTGCGCTAAAACAGATATTTCAGCGTATGTGAGTAAGATTAAATGACAGAAAGAAAACAGAGGAGAAAAAGAGAAGATGAATCAGGAATTTATGAAAGAAAAACCGGTAATGCCGCTGGTGATCTCCATGGCGCTGCCGATGACATTTTCCATGTTAGTGAATGCATTATATAATATCATAGACAGCTACTTTGTGGCGCAGATCAGTGAGGATGCGATGACAGCGTTATCGTTAGTATTTCCGTTACAGAATCTGGTCAATGCAGTGGTCATTGGTTTTGCTATCGGAATAAATGCTGCGATGGCTTATTATCTTGGGGCACAGAAACAGCAAATGGCGGATAAAACAGCATCGATTGGCATGTTATTGAATATGCTGCATGGTCTGGTGCTGGCAGCCATCTGTATTGCAGTTATGCCGGTCTTTTTAGGAATGTTTACAAAACAGGTCGGAATTATCGGAATGGGGGTACAGTACTCGGATATTGTATTTTTATTTGCAGTGCCAAATGCGGCAGCGCTTTGTTTTGAAAAAATATTTCAGGCAGTTGGACGCATGAAAACATCTATGTTTTGTATGCTGCTTGGCTGTGTGACCAATATTGTGCTTGATCCACTGCTGATTTTTGGAATTGGGATTTTTCCTGCAATGGGAATCCGGGGAGCGGCACTTGCAACCGGAATCGGACAGATCGTGTCACTGGCAGGGTATCTGACCGCATATTACTGGAAACCGATTCCTGCCAAAGTGAAGGTCAGAAATATGAAGCCGGAGAAGCAGCTTTGCAAAAAAGTGTATTCTATCGGAATCCCTGCAACGTTAAGCCTTGCGCTGCCTTCAGTCCAGGTGTCTGCATTAAATGCGATACTGGCTGTTTATTCTGCAAGTTATGTTCTTGTATTGGGTGCTTATTTCAAATTACAGACATTTTTGTATCTGACTGGAAATGGTGTGGTACAGGGGATGCGTCCATTGATTGGATACAATTATGGAGCAGGAGAGTCAAAGAGAGTGAAAGAGATTTTTCAGTCAGCATTGTTCCTGATCGTAATAGTGATGGTGATCGGTACGATTCTCTGTATGGCAGTGCCACAGGCGCTGATCGGTCTGTTTACAGGAAATCCTGAGACGATCCGGCTAGGCAGGGAGGCACTCAGGCTCATCAGTATAGGATTTATCGTGTCATCGGTTTCCGTCACGGTATCCGGCGCTTTGGAGGGGCTTGGAAAAGGGAAGGAATCGTTAGTCATTTCATTACTGCGTTATATCGTGGTGATTTTGCCGCTGGCATTTATTTTAAGCCGCCTTTTTCAGGCGGCTGGTGTATGGCATGCGTTCTGGATCACGGAATTTGTTTCAGCAGTGATCTCATGGATCATATGCAAAAAAGAGATTTTTCAGTGAGGCACATCCAGCAATGTTTCAAACTGGTCGATCGGAACAGGTTTGGAATAAAAATAACCCTGATACCAGGTCGCACCAAATTGATGAATGTAGTCGCTTACCTCCTGATTTTCAATTCCCTCGATACAGGTTTCGGTATTGGTACGGTTTGCGTAATCAACGATCGACTGTACCATAGCCTGATTCTGTGGCTTTTGTTCAATATCTTTGATAAAACTCATATCGACTTTCAGCTCATCAACAGGTAATTCCAATGCAAGGCTTAGGGAGCTGTTACCGGTTCCAAAATCATCCAGTGCAATTTTAATCCCCTTTGAGTGAAAGAAATCGACTTCATTCTTCAGAAAAGTCACATCGAGATCCCGGCAGCGCTCAGTCAGTTCCAGACACAATTCCTCCGGTCTGGCTCCGGTTTCTTTTAAAATCGTCATGACAGAGTCACGAAATTCTTTTCGCGACAATTGAGCGGCAGAGATGTTGACGTTTACGAAAAAGTGTGGGATCTTATCACGGATCCTGCCGATATCCTTTAATGCGGTGCGTAAAATCCAGTTGCCGAGGTCAAAGATACATGGATCTTCCTCTAACCACTCCATAAATATTCCTGGAGAGATGAGACCATAGGGCTCTAATTCCCATCGTATCAGTGCTTCCATGCCACGGATCTTTCCGGTCTTTGTGTCTGCTATCGGCTGGTAGAACAGGCGGAATCCCTCAAAATGGCTGGTCGCACACTGGTGGATCAGACCGATCAGCTCAAACTGTTTTTCGTTGTTGCCACAGATCTCATCGTTAAAAATGACGAGATCGCTATGATGTTCATAGCGTGAATGATTCTGCGCATAGGTCAGACGGCTGCGGACAGCATTCGTTTCTTTCATATAGGGTTCTAAGAAAATGGCTCCTGCAGAGATCTTGATCGGAATCCGTTTTCCATTCACTGCAATGGTGTTTGCCAGTGTATCCTCGATGAAAGCGAAAATGCTATGGAGCTCTGTTTTGGATACTTTGTCGAAAACAAGCACAAATTTCGCACCGGACAGGCGGTAGGCATAACCGATATTGCGTACCATGTGTAAAAGGCTTTGTGCCACTTTGTTCAGAATCTTATCTGCAAAAGCTGCCCCATACATGACATTGATATGGCTGAACTGATCCAGCCCGATCTTTAAGAGTGCGGCAGGACGTGTGTTATCAAGTAATTGGGTGATACAGCGGTTCAGTGCCGGTTCCGTATAGAGACCTGTGACAGAGTCCACTTCATCAGAAATTCCATAATTATCATAGCGGATAATGATGATAAAAGGCTGCTTTTGTTCATCATAAAGTACACGCGCCATGGCGTTGAAACGGTTGTAGGAATCGCCATCCTGAATCCGGTATTCCCATGCGGTATCCAGATTTTTACCGTCAACCCGTTCTTTAAAACCACGTTTGAAAGTGGCAACATCATCAGGATGGATCTTCCGGTTTGCCTTTTCCATGCCGCGGATCGTATAATTTTCTTTCATGCCAAAATAATCCATCGCCCGTTCGGACCACCAGGTGATTCCGGTCCGAAGGTTTGTGATGGAAAGATATGATTTTTTGGAAAGAGAGGCAATCGCTTTTATCATATCTGGAAAAAGCCGGTCGATCTCTTCCCAGAAAAGCTGTTCATGATTGTCAGTTTTATCGTTTTTCATTCATTTTCCCCGATTGACATACGCACGCATGTCTGTTCACAATGTACACGTAACCAATAACTAATAAAGCTAGTTATGATTATAGCATAAAACAAATTAAATTTCGAGTTTTTTCGTATTAATTCAAAGTATCTTTTTTCAGATTCTTGTTTGCAGTTGAGAGCATGAGTTTAATACGGTTCAACTGATTTACTTCACTTGCACCCGGATCGTAGTCGATCGCAACAATGTTGGAATCCGGATAGCGGTGCCGCAATTCCTTGATAACACCTTTTCCTACAACATGGTTCGGCAGGCAGGCAAATGGCTGTGTGCAGACAATGTTCGGAGTGCCGGTATGGATCAGTTCCAACATTTCTCCGGTTAAGAACCATCCTTCACCGGTCTGGTTACCTTCGGATACGATATCCCTTGCATATTTTGCAAGATCCTCAATGTGTGCAGGTGGAGTAAAATGTTTACTCTTCTTAAATTCATCAACCGCAGCAGAGCGCAGCCACTCAAAGAACCTGATGCCAAGGCGTCCGATACGTTTGGATTTCTGGCTGAAACCGAGGTTATCTGCCTTAAAGCCTGTGTTGTAGAAGCAGTAGAGCAGGAAGTCGGTAAGGTCAGGAACAACAGCTTCCGCACCTTCGGATTCTAACAGGTCTGCAAGATAGTTGTTGGCAGCCGGATGGAATTTCACCAAAATCTCACCGACTATGCCGACACGCGGCTTTTTAATATCAAGACGTGGGAGATTGTCAAAGTCACGGATGATCTCACGGCACATCTGCTTGTATTTTTTATGGGATAAAATCTTATCCTGTGTAATAAATGCAATGATCTTCTTTTTCCATTTTTCATGGAGTTCGTTGGCAGAACCGGGAACTGCTTCATAAGGTCTTGTGGCGTATAAACAGCGAAGGAAAATATCACCAAATTCCAGAGCGTAAAGTCCGTGCTGGATAAGCTTTGGAGTGAAAGTGAATCCCGGGTTGCTCTCTAAACCGCTCAAGTTGATGGAGATAACCGGAACATTCGGGTAGCCAGCCTTTTCCAGAGCACGGCGGATGAATCCGATGTAGTTACTTGCACGGCATCCGCCACCGGTCTGGGAGATTAAGATCGCAGTCTTATTCATATCGTATTTGCCGGATTTTACGGCAGCCATCAACTGGCCGACAACGATCAGGGACGGATAACAGGCATCGTTATTGACGAATTTTAATCCGACATCGACACATTCCCTTGCAGGAACATCTGGTACGACCAGATTGTATCCGGCAGCATTGAAAGCCGGCTCTAATAATTCAAAATGGATCGGTGACATCTGCGGGCAGAGAATCGTGTAGTTTTCACGCATCTCCTTCGTAAATACCACACGCTCATAACTTGCAGGCACGATCGTTCTTTTGGCCTGCTTTTTCTCGCGGACGCGGATCGCAGCGATCAGTGAACGGATACGGATTCTGGCAGCACCTAAGTTGTTGACCTCATCGATCTTCAGACAGGTGTAGATTTTGCCTGATCTGGTCAGAATATCGTTGACCTGATCGGTGGTAACGGCGTCAAGACCACATCCGAAGGAGTTCAACTGGATCAGGTCTAAGTCATCTCTTGTCTTTACAAAGTTTGCAGCCGCATACAGGCGGGAGTGGTACATCCACTGATCCATAACGATCAACGGACGCTCCGGCTGATGCAGATGGGAGACAGAGTCTTCTGTTAAAACGGCGATTCCATAGGAAGTGATAAGCTCCGGAATACCGTGGTTGATCTCCGGGTCAACGTGGTATGGACGTCCGGCGAGAACGATACCGCGTTTTCCGGTCTCTTCCATATATTTTAATACTTCCTCACCTTTTTTCTGCATTTCCATGCGGACAACAGCTAATTCCTTCCAGCCTTCGGAAACTGCATCGCGGATCTCCGCTTCGGAAATGCCGAATTCAGAAGAACCAAATACCTTGATGAGCTGGGAGGATAAGGTGTCCTCATTTGTGAATGCCATAAATGGATTTAAGAACTTCACCTGACCGGAAGTGATCTCATCCACATTGTTTTTAATATTCTCTGCGTAAGAAGTAACGATCGGGCAGTTGTAGTGGTTGTTGGAATCCGGGAACTCATTTCTCTCGTAAGGGATACACGGGTAGAAAATGAAATCCACATTCTGATGGATCAGCCAGGTCACATGTCCGTGTGCAAGTTTTGCAGGGTAACATTCGGATTCGGATGGGATCGAATCGATACCAAGCTCGTAAATCTTACGTGTGGAGGACGGAGAGAGTACCACGGAGAAACCTAGTTTTTTGAAAAAGACTGCCCAGAATGGGTAGTTCTCATACATATTTAATACACGTGGGATGCCGACGGTACCGCGGGCTGCTTCCTCTGCACTTAATGGTTCATAGTCAAAAATACGTTTGTTCTTATATTCAAAAAGGTTTGGAATGTTGTCTTTGTTCTTCTCTTTTCCAAGACCACGCTCACAGCGGTTGCCGGTAATATACTGACGGTTGCCGGAGAAGCGGTTGATGGTTAAGAGACAGTGGTTCGTACATCCCTGACATCTTGCAAGCTTCGTGTCAAAAGTCAGTGCATTGATCTCGTCGATGGAGAGCATGGAGGTCTGATAACCTTCCTCATGGCGTTCCCTTGCGATCAGGGCAGCGCCGAAAGCTCCCATGATACCGGCAATATCCGGACGGATACACTGGACACCGGCAATTTTTTCAAAACTTCGTAAAACGGCATCGTTGTAGAACGTTCCACCCTGTACCACAATGTTCTGACCAAGATCTTTTGCATCGGAAAGCTTGATTACCTTATATAGAGCATTCTTGATGACTGAGTAGGCAAGACCGGCAGAAATATCAGCGACGGATGCGCCCTCTTTCTGAGCCTGTTTTACTTTCGAGTTCATGAATACTGTACAGCGGGTTCCAAGATCGATCGGGTTTTTCGCAAAAAGGGCTTCTCTGGCAAAGTCCTGTACAGAGAAATTTAGTGATTTTGCGAATGTCTCAATGAAAGAACCACAACCGGAAGAACAGGCTTCATTTAACTGGACACTGTCAACGGTCTGGTTTTTGATCTTAATGCATTTCATATCCTGACCACCAATGTCGAGGATACAGTCAACTTCCGGATCAAAGAATGCTGCGGCATAAAAATGTGCGACAGTTTCTACTTCGCCGTTATCTAATTTCAGAGCAGCCTTCTGTAACGCCTCACCATATCCGGTGGAGCAGGAGTGTACAATGTGTGCCTTTTCCGGCAGTTTGGAATAAATATCCTTGATCGCACGGATCGCAGTAGAGAGCGGGCTTCCGTTGTTATTGCTGTAGAAGGAGTACAGCAGAGAACCATCCTCACCGATCAGGGCAACTTTCGTTGTGGTGGAACCTGCATCGATACCAAGGTAGCAGTTTCCTTCGTAAGAAGCCAGATCTGCGGACTTTACATGATGTCCGTCGTGGCGTGTGCGGAAAGCATCGTATTCTGCCTGATCTTTGAATAAAGGATCAAGTCTTGCAACTTCAAATTCCATATGGATATCGGACTGAAGTTTTGTATGTAATCCTGCTAAAGTAGTTACTTTGTCCTCTTTATAGTTCAGTGCAGAACCGATCGCTGCAAAAAGATGGGAATTCAAAGGAGTGATCGCATGCTCCTCGTCTAAGTTTAAGGTACGGATGAATGCAGCCTTTAACTCGGATAAAAAGTGCAGGGGACCTCCTAAGAAAGCAACGTGTCCACGGATCGGTTTGCCGCAGGCAAGACCGCTGATCGTCTGGTTGACAACTGCCTGGAAAATAGAAGCGGATAAGTCTTCCCTGGTAGCCCCCTCATTGATCAGAGGCTGGATATCTGTTTTGGCAAATACACCGCATCTGGCGGCAATCGGATAAATTGCCTTATAATTCTTTGCGTATTCGTTCAGTCCGGTTGCATCTGTCTGGATGAGGGATGCCATCTGGTCGATAAAAGAACCTGTACCACCGGCACAGATACCGTTCATACGCTGTTCCACATTACCGCCCTCGAAATAAATGATCTTCGCATCCTCACCGCCAAGCTCGATAGCAACATCGGTCTGTGGTGCATAGTGCTGTAAAGCAGTGGATACGGAGATGACCTCCTGGACAAACGGCACGTCTAAATGTTTTGCAAGGGTAAGACCACCGGAACCGGTGATCATTGGGGCAATCTGCATATCCCCAAGCTGTTTATAAGCTTTTTCCACCAGCAGGGAGAGAGTTTCACGGATATTGGCGAAATGTCTCTCGTAATCGGAGAATAACAGGTTGTCATTCTCATCCAGCACAGCTACTTTGACTGTCGTGGAACCAATATCAATACCAAGTTTATGAAGTGTATTGTTACTCATATCTTTCCTCCAAATTATCTCTTGTAAATCAGATCTATCAATAGTCTATGTTCACTATTTCTTCCTATTATATATATGTGCTCAAAAACCAAGCAATGTACATTATACGACAGGAAAAAACAAAAAACAATGACAAAATAATCTGAAAAATCTAAACTTTTTATGAAGAAATTTAGCGCCGATTGACAAAGGTTTCCTGCATAGATATACTTTAGCTAGATTGTTTGAAAAAGAAGACAGTCCAAAGAGTATTTGAAAAAAAGGAGCAGCAATATGAACTGGTTAAATAAACTGGAGCGTAAATTTGGAAGATATGCGGTACCGAATCTGATCGTGTATCTGATCGGAGCATATTCCGTTGGATTTGTATTGAACATGGTGGCACCGAATATATTGGGATTCTTGAATTTCCAGCCTTATTACATTTTACACGGACAGATCTGGAGACTTATCACATGGATTTTAATGCCGACAGACAGCAATATCATTTTTCTGTTGATCATGATGATGTTTTATTATCAGCTTGGAACTGCGTTGGAGCGCGCGTGGGGAACTTTCCGTTTTAATGCCTATATCATCGGCGGAATCCTGCTGACTGAAGTGGGAAGCCTTTTGGCGTATGGTCTGATCTATCTGTTTATGGGTGGCAGTTTTGCCCACACTGCAAGCACAATGATGGGACAGATGATCAGTACTTCCTATATCAATATGTCTATATTCCTTGCATTTGCGACCTTATATCCGGATATGCAGGTGTTACTGTACTTTATCATTCCGATAAAAATGAAATGGATGGCAGCCGTATATGTTGTTATCATGGTATTCAGCGTGTGGGATACCTATCATGCGATTTATGCATATACACAGTCTGTATCCACTGCATTATGGTATGCAGGGATCATGCTGTTATGTATTGTGATGTCACTGTTAAATTATCTTATTTTCTTCCTGTCCACGAGGAATCTGAGCCGGTATACTCCACATGAGGTGCATCGCAGGCAGCAGTTTAAGGCACAGATGAGAGAGCCGAGACCGGGTTCCGGTATCGCAAAACACAAATGTGCAGTCTGCGGACGCACAGAGCTGGATGATCCAAACTTACAGTTCCGTTTCTGTTCGAAGTGCGAGGGCAATTATGAGTATTGTCAGGATCACCTGTTTACACATCAGCACATCAGAAGAGTATAAGAACAAAGATACAGTCTTTTTCCAGATGACGGAGAAAGACTGTATTTTTTATTAGTTAAAAATATCTCCTGTATTAGTTCTTCTTATCAATATAAGGATTTTTTGCAAAAATGGACGTCTTTTTGAAAATTACCATACAAATCATATTGACGATAAAAAATGCCTATGCTAAATTGATTTTTGTATTTTGAGATTAGTTTTTCTAATGCAAAACAAGGAGGATATTATGAAGAAAGCATTAAGTATTTTATTGGCAATGGGAATGACTGTCGGTATGGTGGCAGGATGTGGAGACACAGCAGACAACAGCAGTACAGCAGATAATTCTGCAGCAGCTTCTACAGAGGCTGGTACAGATGGCACACAGGCAGCAGCTTCTGCAGCAGATATCAAAGTCGGTGTTATTTATATCGGTGATGAGAACGAGGGATATACAGCAGCTCATATGGCAGGTATTGATGAGATGGTAGCAAACCTCGGTTTATCAGATGACCAGATTATTGAGAAGACAACAATCCCGGAGGATGAGTCCTGCTATGATGCAGCAGTAGACCTTGCAGATCAGGGATGTAATATTATTTTTGCAACAAGTTTTGGACATGAGACATACATTTTACAGGCAGCACAGGAGTATCCGGACATTCAGTTCTGTCATGCAACAGGATATCAGGCAGCAAGTTCCGGACTTTCTAACATGCACAACTACTTCGATGCAATTTATGAAGCACGTTATGTATCCGGTGTTGTTGCAGGTATGAAATTAAATGAGATGATCGAGAATGGTGATATCACAGCAGACCAGGCAAAAATCGGTTATGTAGGTGCATTCCCATATGCAGAGGTTATTTCAGGATTCACATCTTTCTACTTAGGTGCTAAGAGCGTATGTGAATCTGTTACAATGGAAGTTCAGTATACAAACAGCTGGGCAGATATGACAGCAGAGGGCGAAGTTGCAAATCAGCTGATCGCAGATAACTGTGTACTGATCAGCCAGCATGCTGATACAACAGGTGCTCCATCAGCATGTGAGACAGCAGGTGTTCCTTGTGTTGGTTACAACGTAGATATGACATCTGTTGCTCCGGACGCAGCATTGACATCTCCTACAAATAACTGGGGTGTATATTATACTTACGCTGTACAGTGCGTATTAGATGGAAAAGCAATCGACACAGACTGGTGCAAAGGATTCTCTGAGGATGCAGTCAGAATCACTCCGGTCAATGAGGCTGTTGCAGCAGAAGGAACAGACGCAAAAGTAGAAGAAGTAGAAGCAGCATTAAAAGATGGTTCTCTTCATGTATTTGATACATCTACATTTACAGTAAACGGATCTTCCTTAGAAGACCTGATCGCAGAAGGCGGAGATTACGCAAAATATGCTGATTACGTTTCAGACGGTTATTATCATGAATCTGAATTGGCATCTGCACCATCCTTTGATATTATCATTGATGGCATCACATCTCAGGCAAACTAATTTTTAAGATAAGCCGGCAGGGCACAGATGGTTTCTGTGCTCTGCAATGATAGAAATATTGGAAGAAAACAGAGAAATCCTTTCAAGATACAGATTGAAAGGATTTTCGTATTTAGGAGGATTACTTGTGGAAACAGGAAACGCTATTGAACTGAAAGGTGTAACCAAACGTTTCGGTGACGTGATTGCGAACGATAACGTGAATCTGACCGTCAGGAAAGGTGAAATTCTTTCAATTTTAGGAGAGAATGGTAGTGGAAAGACTACGTTGATGAACATGCTTTCCGGAATTTACTTCCCGGACGAAGGAGAAATTTATGTGGATGGAAAAGAAGTGACCATCCGCTCCCCAAAAGATTCCTTCGCGCTCGGTATTGGAATGATTCATCAGCATTTCAAGCTGATCAATATTTTGACAGCCGCCGAGAATATTATTTTAGGTCTGCCTGGAAAAGAAAAACTGAATATGAAACAGGTAGAGAAAGAAATCAGGGAACTGACAGAACAGTATGGATTTGACCTTAATCCGTCCCAGAAAATTTACGATATGTCTGTCTCACAGAAACAGACCGTAGAGATCGTAAAAGTACTTTACCGTGGGGCAGATATTCTGATCCTCGATGAACCGACTGCCGTATTGACACCGCAGGAGACCGAAAAATTATTTGCAGTCCTTAGGAATATGAGGAAAGCAGGAAAATCCATTATCATCATCACACATAAATTAAATGAAGTATTGGAACTTTCTGACCGTGTCGCCGTGCTTCGGAAAGGAAAATATATTGATACGGTAGAGACGGCGAAGGCAACCGTAGAATCACTCACAGAGATGATGGTGGGCGAGAAAGTAAAACTGGATATCAACCGTACCGAGCCTGTAGGAGCAGAAAAACGTATTGAGATGCGTGGCATTACGTGTAAGAACAAGGAGGGACTTAAGGTTCTGACAGAGGCTTCCTTCACCGCCTACAGTGGGGAAATCCTCGGTGTGGCAGGAATTTCCGGAAGTGGACAGAAAGAATTATTAGAGTCCGTTGCAGGACTTCAGCCGATTGAGAGTGGAGAGATCCTTTATTTTTCTCCGGAAGGTACGACAGAAAAAATCTCCGAGATGAAAGCGGAGGATATTAAGAACCTTGGTATCACATTATCGTTTGTGCCGGAAGACCGTCTTGGAATGGGACTTGTTGGTTCTATGGATCTGACCGATAATATGATGATCCGAAGCTATAAGGAAGGCAGACATTTCTTTGCCGACCGTAAATCTCCAAAGAAACTTGCAGAAGATATTGTGGAGAAATTAGATGTTGTGACACCGGGTGTGGATACTCCGGTCAGCAGGCTTTCCGGCGGTAATGTACAGAAAATCCTTGTCGGCCGTGAGATCGCAAGCAATCCGACTGTGCTGATGGTTGCGTATCCGGTCAGAGGACTTGACATCAATTCATCATACACGATTTACAATCTGTTGAATGACCAGAAGAAAAAAGGAGTTGCAGTCATCTGTGTAGGTGAGGATCTGGATGTCCTGCTGGAACTTTGTGATAAGATTTTAGTATTGAACAGTGGAAAAGTTGCGGGTATCGTGGATGCGCGTACCACAACGAAGGAAAAACTGGGACTGATGATGACTGGTTTGACGGAGGATAAGAATGAGTAAGGAAAACGTGATTTCGAAGAAAGAACCTTTTGCACGTATGGTGAAGAGAGACCATATCAGTGTGGGAAAGGCGTGGGCGATCCGACTGATCGCAGTTGCATTGTCACTGGTAGTAGCGGCACTTGTGATCGTGGCAGTCACAAAACAGAATCCAATCGAAGTGTATCTTGGAATTATTGACGGAGCAGTTGGAAGCAACCGGAGGATCTGGGTGACTATCCGTGAAATGATGGTGCTTTTATGTATTGCAATTGGTCTTACCCCTGCATTTAAAATGAAATTCTGGAACATCGGTGCAGAAGGACAGATTTTAATGGGTGGTACAGCAGCAGCGGCAATGATGATCTACTTTGGCGATAAAATGCCAAACTGGTTACTGCTGATCGTGATTTTTGTTGTCAGTGGTCTGGCTGGACTGATCTGGGGTGTGATCCCTGCCATTTTTAAAGCATATTTTAATACCAATGAGACTTTATTTACTTTAATGCTGAATTATGTCGCAATGCAGATCGTAACGTTCTGTATTGTATTCTGGGAGAATCCGTCCGGTTCTAATACCGTTGGTATTATCAATGCAGCAACAAAAGGTGGATGGTTTCCAACAATTTTTGGCAATGCATATACATTAAATGTTATCATTGTTTTAGCAATTACATTAGTAGTTTATGTTTATATGAAATATTCCAAACAGGGATATGAGATCTCGGTTGTCGGAGAAAGCCAGAATACTGCAAGATATGCAGGAATCGATGTGAAGAAGGTCATTATCCGTACAATGATGATCTCCGGTGCGATCTGTGGAATTGCCGGTGCAGTGATCGTCAGCGGTGCGAGCCATACCATCTCGACAAGTACAGCAGGTGGACGGGGATTTACTGCGATCATTGTTGCATGGATGTCAAAGTTTAATCCGCTTGCGATGATCCTTGTTTCCGGATTCCTTGTATTTATGCAGCAGGGGTCGATCCAGGTGGCATCGCAGTTTGGTCTGAATGAAAATGCATCAGATATTATTACAGGTATTTTATTATTTTTCCTGATCGGATGTGAATTCTTTATTAACTACAAATTAGAGTTCCGTAAGAAAGGAGAGAAATAGAATGACATTATTACTGACGTTTATACAGAAGGCGATCGGACAGGGAGTCGCTATTTTATTTGGTGCTTCCGGAGAGATCGTCACAGAAAAATCCGGTAACTTAAACCTCGGAATTCCGGGAATTATGTACATGGGTGGTATCGCAGGACTTATGGGTGCTTTCTTTTATGAAAAAAGTACAGAGACGCCAAACGGAGCCATCGGGGTGCTGGTTTCACTGCTGTGTTCCCTGATCGCATCTGCCCTGGGCGGGCTGATCTACAGTTTTCTGACAATCACACTCAGAGCGAACCAGAATGTGGTGGGACTTGCACTTACGACATTTGGTGTTGGATTCGGTAACTTCTTCGGTGGTTCCATTTCCAAGCTGGCTGGAGGTGTCGGACAGATTTCCGTTCAGACAACGGCGGCTGCATACCGTGCCACTATTCCGGGACTCTCAAAGATCCCGGTGATCGGAACACTTTTCTTTTCTTATGGATTCCTGACATATCTGTCCGTTATCGTGGCGGTTGTCATGACTTACTTTTTAAAGAAAACAAGAAAAGGACTGAACTTAAGAGCGGTCGGCGAAAGCCCGGCAACAGCGGATGCAGCAGGTATCAATGTCTCAAAGTACAAATATGCTGCCACAGTGACCGGCGCAGCAATCGCAGGTCTTGGCGGACTTTATTTTGTTATGGAATATCTGGGTGGTACCTGGTCGAACAATGGATTCGGTGACAGAGGATGGCTTGCAATCGCACTTGTAATCCTGGCATTGTGGAATCCGGATCATGCGATCTGGGGATCTTTTGTGTTTGGTGGATTATATATTTTATATATCTATCTTCCGGGATTGAACAGGGCAACACAGGAGCTTGTAAAAATGCTTCCGTATGTTGTGACAATTATCGTCCTGATCATCACAAGTAAGAGAAATAAACAGGAAAATCAGCCGCCGGCAAGCCTTGGAGAGGCATATTTCAGGGAGGACCGGTAAAACGGCAGGAAAAGGAAGCGAAGCTGCTTGAGTGCAGCCGCTTCTTTTTTGTTTTGTAAATAGCTGGAAAACAGTGAAAAGTATGCTATAATAAAGAATGCCGAGCGATTTTATGCTTGCGTCTGAATCATACATCATGTAATATGTTAGATAGACTTCATTTTTGAAAAACAAGGAGGAAATTATGGAAAACGAGACTGTCTCTAAGAATTTTATTGAGCAGATGATTGATAAAGATATCGAGGAGGGATACTGCCATGAGGTTCATACCAGATTCCCACCGGAACCAAACGGTTACCTTCATATTGGACATGCAAAGTCCATTCTTTTAAACTACGGGCTGGCACAGAAGTACGGCGGAAAGTTCAATCTTCGATTTGATGATACAAACCCGACCAAGGAGAAAACAGAATTTGTAGAGGCGATCCAGTCTGATATTGAATGGCTTGGCGCTGACTGGGAGGGAAGACTGTTCTTTGCATCGGATTATTTCGAACAGATGTATGAAGGAGCTGTAAAGCTGATCAAAAAGGGAAAAGCTTACGTATCAGACCTTTCCGCAGAACAGATCCGTGAATACAGAGGAACTTTGACAGAACCGGGAAAAGAAGATCCATACAGCACACGTTCTGTAGAAGAGAATCTGGCATTATTTGAAGATATGAAGAATGGTAAGTTCGCCGATGGAGAAAAAGTACTCCGTGCAAGGATCGACATGGCATCTTCCAATATTAATATGAGAGATCCGGTTATCTATCGTGTGGCACATATGACACACCACAGAACAGGCGACAAATGGTGCATCTATCCAATGTATGACTATGCACATCCAATCGAGGATGCGATCGAGGGAATTACCCATTCTATCTGTACTCTGGAGTTCGAAGACCACAGACCATTATATAACTGGGTAGTGGAAGAAGTTGGCAAAGATATGATCCCAAATAAGGATGAGATGCCGCCAAGACAGATTGAGTTTGCAAAATTATACCTCACAAATGTAGTAACCGGAAAACGTTACATCAAACGTCTGGTAGAAGAAGGCATCGTTGACGGATGGGATGATCCTCGTCTGGTTTCGATCGCAGCGCTCAGAAGAAGAGGATTTACACCGGAATCCATTAAGATGTTCGTAGATCTTTGCGGAATCTCCAAAGCAAACAGTTCTGTCGATTATGCAATGCTTGAGTACTGTATCCGTGAGGATTTAAAATTAAAGAAACCGCGTATGATGGCAATCCTTGATCCGGTCAAGGTAGTGATCGATAACTATCCGGAAGGACAGATGGAATATCTGGATGTTGTGAATAACCTTGAAAACGAAGAACTTGGAAGCAGAAAAGTGCCATTTGGAAGGGAAATCTACATTGACCGTGAGGACTTTATGGAAGAGCCGCCAAAGAAATATTTCCGTATGTTCCCGGGAAATGAAGTCCGTCTTATGAACGCATACTTTGTAACATGCAATAGCTTCGTGAAAGATGAGAACGGTAAAGTGACAGAGATCCACTGTACCTACGATCCGGCTTCCCGCGGAGGAAACAGCCCGGATGGACGTAAAGTAAAAGGAACGATCCAGTGGGTATCTGCTGAGAAGAATGTAAAAGCAGAGATCCGGCTGTATGAAAATATTGTGGATGAAGAGAAGGGGGTATACAATGAGGACGGAAGCCTGAACCTGAATCCAAACTCACTGACAGTATTAAAGGACTGTTATGTAGAGGAGAATCTTGCAGACGCAAAGGCTTATGACAGCTTCCAGTTTGTGCGTCAGGGATTCTTCTGTGTAGATGCAAAAGATTCTACACCGGAACATCTCGTATTTAACAGGATCGTTTCGCTGAAGAGTTCATTTAAATTACCGTCAAATAACTAATTTACGATCAAGAAAAGCAGTCAATATTGGAGGAACGTATATGAATTTATTCAAGGGACTGGAAAAGTTCGGTCTGAAGACAGAGGGTACAGAAAATCTGTTTGAAGAAGAAAAAAGGACCAATGCATCAACAGAGCAGGGAGAGGCAAAAGAAGAAATACCTTCTGAGGAATCATTTCTGTTAGAAAAATCAGTGCGCTGCACTGTGTGCGATAAAGTGTTCAAAACAAAAATGATCAAAAACGGAAGAGTGAAACGTCTCGAACCGGATTTTGATCTGAGACCAAGATTTATGTATATTGATACTTTAAAATATGATGTTGCATCATGTCCAAACTGCGGTTATACAGCAATGAACCGCTACTTTGAACATCTGTCATCGGTCCAGATCAAACTGATCAAAGAGAAAATATGTGCAAATTTTAAGCCGACTGGTGAAGAACCGGCGGTATATGATTATGATACGGCAATTAACCGTTACAAACTCGCACTGTTTAATACTCTGGTAAAAAAAGGAAAAGCAAGTGAGAAGGCATATACCTGTCTTAAGATTTCATGGCTCTATCGTGGAAAGTTAGAGGGCATGGATGAGAAGGATGCTTCGCTGGAACAGGAACGCAGGGAGTGTCTGGAGCAGCAGGAGGCATTTTATAATCAGGCTTATGAAGGCTTTTTAAAAGCAGTATCAACTGAGATGTTTCCAATGTGCGGCATGGATCAGACAACAGTAGATTACCTGTTAGCTGTTATGTCAAAGCATTTCAAACGTTACGATACTGCGTCCAAATGTATTTCCAGGATCTTGTCTACAAGCTCTGCTTCTAAGAAGATGAAGGATCGTGCATTCGATCTGAAAGAGGAGATCATCCGGGAAATTAAGGATTCCAAAGCGTAAAAGGCGGCAGGGGAAGATCAGACATCAGAATTGGCAAAGAGTAAGAGGATTGCAATGAACGAGATTATGATTGATCTGCAGGGGGGTGCGAAAGCACCCCTTTATGAAAAAATATATGAATATATAAAAAATGAGATTGTTGACGGTAAGATTTCCAAAGGGGAAAAATTACCGTCAACCCGTTTATTGGCAAAAAATCTGTCTGTGAGCCGCAGCACGGCGGAACTGGCATACGATCAGCTTTTGGCAGAAGGGTATATTGAGGCAGAACCATACCGGGGATATTTTGTCTGCGATGTTGAGGCGCTGTATCAGTTAGAACAGCGGAACCATATGCAGGAAAAACTGCAGGCAGGGCAGGACTGGCAGCCGGGATGGAAAACTGAGATAAAACATGGAGCAGGATCTTCAAAACAGAAGGAAATTGATTTTTCCCCTTACACGATCGATACGCAGAATTTTCCGTACAATGTCTGGCGGAAACTGCATAAAAATGTCCTGCTGGATGACAGGGAAGAAATTCTTTTGTCGGGAGATGGACAGGGAGATCACGAACTGCGCATGGCAATTGCAGATTATCTTCATCAGGCAAGAGGTGTGAATTGTGTCGCAGAACAGATCATAATCGGCGCAGGTAATGAATATTTAGAACTTCTGCTTGCGCAGGTGTTAGGAGAAAAGAAGACCGTATTGATGGATGATCCGACTTATCTGCAGGCGTACCGTACTTTTTCCAATATAGGTTATCTGGTGAAAAATATTCCGGCAGAGCAGGGGAGTATGCCGATCGAGGCGGTGCGCAGGGAAAACGCAGATATCTTATATGTTATGCCGTCACACCAGTTTCCTTTGGGAACAGTCATGCCTTTAAAACAGCGGCTGGACCTTTTAAAATGGGCATCGGAGAAAGAAGGCAGATATCTGATCGAGGATGATCATGACAGTGAGTACCGTTATAAAGGAAAGCCGATTCCGTCACTGCAGAGTATCGATCACGAGGAAAAGGTGATATATCTGGGTACTTTTTCAAAAAGTATTGCGCCGTCCCTGCGAATCAGCTACATGGTTCTTCCGTTGCATTTGTTAAAAAAATATCAGGAATCATGCAGCTTCTATTCCACAACCGTTTCGAAGATTCAGCAGGAAGTATTGCGGGAATTCATCCGGGGAGGATACTTTGGCAGACATTTAAATAAAATGCGTGGAATTTATAAAAACAAGCATGATTTTTTAGTCGGCGAATTGAAGAAAAAAAACTGGGTGGAGAATATTGCAGGGGATAACGCAGGACTGCATGTGCTTGTGCAGGTGAATACAACGCTTACAGAGGAAGAAATCTGTAAAAAAGCCGCAGAGTGCGGAATCCGCCTTATGGGTATCAGAGAGCATTATATTCACACACCGCCGGAGGGAAGACCGGTACTCTTGTTAGGATATGGAAAACCGGACGAACAGGAAATACAAAAAGGGCTGGAAGTGCTTGAAAGCATTATAACCGGAAGAAACAGTAACAACTGTAAAAAGCCATAAAAGAACAACTGATGAATTATCTACTGGATGGCCGGTGTGAAATCTCGAACAACCATGCTGAACGAAAAGCCAAAAGCTATGCAATCGGACGGAAAGCCTTCCTGTTCCACACATCAGAAGCCGGTGCCGGAGCAAGTGCGGTGATGTACAGCATCGTGGAAACAGCAAAAGCAAACAATCTGAATATTTTCCAGTACCTCTATACGGTACTCCTGTATATGCCGGATTACATGAATTCGTCCGCAGGTATAGAGCAGCTGATGCCATGGAGTGACTTTATAAAGGAAAAATGTTCAGGGCTGATTAACGTGGAATCTAATGTTCCGGAAAATAGAATTCCCCTGCCACTTAGGTAGCAGAGGAATTGATAATAAATGTTAATCGTTTCCTGCTTTAACAGAATTTAGGAAAAGAGTAGACGGCGTGTTATTCATAGCTTACAAAGAAGGGAAGAAAAATTGGAAGACTTCTATTTTAATAGAAAACAAAAAGTGAAATACCGTTTGTCAGATAGAAATTCCTGACAGCCGGTATTTTGATTTGCAAAGGATTATATGTGTTGATGAAGGAATTAAGTATTAATTAGTGCGTATTACTTAAAACAACATTGCAGTTAAATTCGGTTTGCGAGTAGCTGATTTTTAAGAAACCTTCATATTTCTTAACACTATTTTCAACATTGTAAAGACCAGTTCCATAGTCTTTAGAAGAGAATGTTCCGCATTTTGTGTATGAATTGCAACTATTTTTGACGTTGATTATAACAAAGTTATTATGGGAACTAATTATTACTGATACTTCTTTATTGGTTTTGCAAAGAGCACTAGCAGATAAGGCGTTTTCAAGCAAATTTGAAAATATAGTTGTGATGTCAATGTCATCCATAAATCTAAAATCAGTTTGTTCAACGGTACATTTATACAGAATGCCGTGTTGTTCTGCAAAAATCTTTTTTTCGTTCAGTATAAGATTTAGAACTGTATTATTGCTGTATGGGAATAATACAAAATCTGATATAAGTCTATCCATTCCTTTGATATAGTTATCTGCTTTTTCAAATTCATTGCTTTTATATAGTTGCTCTATCGTATTAACATGCTTATCTATGTCATGTATCATTTGTAACGATTTCTGATAGTTTGCGTCTAATTGTTTATAATATTTAAGTTGTAAGTTTGCTTGCTGCTCTGATCGGGCTATTTTAGACTTTAATTTTTGATTTTCAATAATGTATTCAAGTAGCCACATAATATGAAGATTAATAAATACGGTAATTATAATTGTTAAATATCCTATATATTTGTCAGTCTCCGGTATTGTAACAGAATAACCTATTTTAGCGTTTAAGCAAATGTTTACTATACTACAGAATGATAATAAAATATATAAAATCAATTGTTTCATAGGAAGTACACTATGCTGTTTTGACAAATAACGATTCTTGGTTACCTGGTATAAACATATAATTAATAATTTTGAAATAGCCATTTTAAAAACGGAATGTGCTGGTTCGCATAATGGAAACTTAATAAAAATCAAAAACAATTCATATAGAGCGACCCCTATTGTTTCAAAAAAAGTTAAAAGAAATATGAAAAAGTATAAATCCAGGAGTAAAGTTTTCTTTGAACTCCATGGATCATAAAATAGTAAGCATATAACAGGTGTAAGAATGACAATCCAACTTGCAAAATTTAAAATAGGGTAATTAAAAAGATTTATAATTCCAATTAAGACTCCGACGGAAATGGTAACTATATTATAAATCCATTTTTTTGAATATGTAGAGTTAAAATTTATTTTAAAATGATCAAAAATTAGTTGTGCAGAAACATAACAATTAATTACAGAAACAAAGTAAATGATATAAGTATTCATAAAAGGATCTCCCTTTATAGTATTAACATTTTTTCTAAATAATTGTTTAGAGCATTTTTGAATAGTACGGCACGTTTTTGAGACAAAGGAATCCTTATCCCATTGGTCATTAATAATTCGTAGTTTTTTATATCTTTTACATATTTTAAATTAACTACAAAACTTTGATGTGGCATAAAAAAGTTATAACTCGCCATGTCAATATCTATCTTTCCGATTTTTTCATTAAAATGATAATCACCGCTTTTACTGCATATCTTGACATATCGTTTCTTTATATATTCAAAAAAATATATATCATCTATATTAAATTCGGTCAATCCTTGCTCATAAGTTATGAAACGCGCAATATAAAGGGGATCATTATTTTGTGATTCATAAATAAGAATGTCATTAAGTTGTTTATAAATGATTTTTTTTGAAATTGGCTTAGTAAGGAATGCAAAAGAATGTACATTATTATGTGCCGTTTCATGATATTGTTTATAATTTGTAATATAAATTATATATGTAAATGCATTCAATTTTCGGAGTTGAGTACCTATATCTATGCCGTTTTCTGTTTGTAAAATAATGTCCAAGAAGATAACGTTATATTTTAGTGATGTTTCTAACAATTTTTTGCCGGAATCATATAAATCAACGGATATGGATATATTATTTTCGGTGGCAAATTCTTCTATGCATTTTTGAATTGAACTGAGTACAATCTTGTCATCATCACAAATAGCAACAGTAAACATTTTTACCTCTTTTATTATATTTGTAGTAGGAAGCAACTAATCTAATACAAATTATAACATATATCGTGAGAATACACTATGAAATAGTTGTGTATGTTAGGGCGAAAAACTGTATATCGGGGCATACTTATTGTTTTTATTCAAAACTCTTTTATAATATAAAAAAATTAGGAGGTACTTAACTTGGTTGAGAATAATCTTTTGTATAGACGGTTTATAGAACAACAGAATATTGAATTTTGAGGAGGATTTGTATGAAAATAAAAGGGTTATTAATAATTGTAATATGTATGATAGGTCTATTGGGATGTACTTCAAAAGGATTTGATATTGAAAGAGTATATCAATTTGTTGAGATACAGTCATCAAATGGTAAAGAGATAGGAACTATAGTGAATTCGGATGATTTAGAATTTTTTTTTGAGGAAATGAAATTTCAAGAATGGAAATATATTGAAGAAAAAGAAGATTTTGGTAAATGTATTTACAAATTTATAGCTTATGAATTTGTAAAAGATGATGAAGAGTACTATATTAGGGAAGACCCATATGAGTTATATAAAGTAGATGACAACTATTATATTATTCAAGATAGTGATGTTATTTCCATTCCAAAAAGCGCGGGGCAATTTTTGAATTCAATTGAAAATAAAATTACAATAACTCAACCTATATCAGAAGATATTCTGGATAATTGGGAAAATAGAATTGTCAATAATACGGATAGTAGTTATGGAACAAAGAAAAAAACATATAATGATGAAACAATTGTTTCTAAAATCACTAAAATAGTTATAAGTGATGAAGATGAATTAGATATAAAAATAGATAACAAGGAAGAGATAACGGCATTCATTGAAGGCTTAGATACAGATAGTTGGAGTTCAATAGATGATATACCAAACGATGCGATTTTAAGGCGTAATATATCAGCATATTCGTTTAGGAGAAGAACTAAAGAAAAGGTTTTGACCACAATGTATACGATTATGTTATATGAAGCATCTAATAATGAATATTTTATAAGTGAGACTATTCCAGATAATGGTACACAGGACGGAGATTATATTGAATATTATACTATTCCCAAAAGCGTAGCAGATTTTATTTTACAAACTGAATAATAGATAAGCGTTTAAAAAAGGAGATAGCCGTTGTGGCTATCTCCTTTTATTGTTAGGGCAAGGCCCTGTTTCCAGGATGGAGTTTTTCGTGTTCCGAAAAATGG
>OQVH01000459.1_pt1 | contig 31085 bp, 26 predicted proteins | sample 1691641 | NCBI WGS metagenome assembly OQVH01 (sample SAMN03418286, study PRJEB22391) | human gut metagenome | biome: human-gut; feature: organic feature; material: feces | host: Homo sapiens | place: Italy | collected 2013-04
AGACAGCGAAGGCAATCAGGATGAACAGGCCATCAAAAAGGCAGAGCTTCTTCAGGAAAAGACAAAGGCTACCTATCCATTCCTGATCCCGGACAAGAATATGATGAATGGACGTCTTCAGGGCATCTCCGCATTCCCGGAAACCTTCTTTGTAGATAAAAATGGAAACATTGTAGGCGAAACATATTCTGGAAGCCATACACTTGAAGAGTGGAAGGAAATTGTGGAAAAAGAGTTAAGCGCAATCAAGGAAAATAATTGATATGAAAATAATGCAAAATAAAATGGTGTCTAGGGCGAATGCAGCCCTGGACTCCAAATGGACAGGACTTTGTCTGGCAGTGGTTGGACTGTTGATGATGGCGTTTGGTATTTTTCGCGGTGAGATGGCAGTTGTATTTACTAAGGCGATTAATATTTGTATGGAGTGTATAGGAATTGGATAAGAAAATGGCTCAGGAAAAAACAAGTAAGAAAAAAACAAATAAAGTAAGTGATGCAAAGCGCCATGGCATTCAGGCAGTGTGGGCATTTTTGACAAACAGCCATGTATCAGGCTTTGTAACAGGAAAAATTTACACGGGAAAATTAAAAAATGTCTGCGTACCTGGACTCAACTGTTATTCCTGTCCAGGAGCTGTCGGAGCCTGTCCAATAGGTTCTTTGCAGGCTGTTGTGGGCAGCTGGAATTTTAAGATGGCTTATTATGTTGTTGGCTTTTTGATTTTTATTGGAGCCATTTTTGGAAGACTGATCTGTGGCTTTTTATGTCCATTTGGACTAATACAGGATCTGTTAAATAAAATTCCTTTTCCGAAAAAAATTCGTACCTTTAAGGGAGATAAGCTGCTTCGCAAGCTGAAATATGTAATATTTGCTGTGTTTGTTATTTTGCTTCCTATGTTTTTAGTTGACATTATGGGACAGGGCTCACCATATTTTTGCAAGCTTATATGTCCAGCTGGAACGCTTGAGGGCGGTATACCGCTTGCACTGTTAAATAAATCAATGCGCAGTGCACTTGGTGCTCTGTATGTTTGGAAGAATGCGATTTTGGTTGTAACAATCATTCTCTCAATTATAATTTACAGACCATTCTGCAAATATATTTGTCCGCAGGGCGTTCTGGAGGGGGCGATCCCGCTTTCCATCGGAAATGCCGCAATCCGGTCTGCACTGGGCAAGCTGTTTTCGTTTAAATTCTGTATTCTGATTACGGTTGTCGTGCTCAGCATCTTGTTTTACAGACCCTTCTGCAAATGGATCTGTCCTCTTGGGGCAATCTATTCCTTATTTAATAAGGTAAGCTTTTTACATATCACGATTGAAAACAGCAAATGTGTCGGATGCAATCAGTGTTCCAGGGCATGTAAAATGGATATCGACGTGTGCCGGACCCCAAATCATCCGGAATGCATCCGATGCGGAGCATGCATCAAGGCCTGCCCGAAGGATGCGATCCACTATCAGTTTATGGGAAAAACGTGTCAGAAAAAGGACACCGGAGATCAACAGTCAGAGATCAGAAACCATTGATTAGCAGCAGATCACGAAGCATCGAAGGATGATATTGAATTTTTGTTTTTTACATTATACTATCTTAAAAGGAGCCATAATTTATGAAAACCAAAAGAACTTTTATCCCTGTTTTTACACTCAGCGTAGCATTATTACTTACCGCATGCAACGGAAAAGAGGCTGCAGACACAAAGAAAACGCAGACAACCCAGACGGAATCCGGCACAGAAGCTGTTACGGGATCTGTTGCGGAATCCGGAACCGAAACGGCAGGGGCTTCCGGCACAAAGCTGGACGATTTATATCAGCAGGAGAACCAGATTTTTTCAGATCATGCGGATGTATGGAACAAGGTGTTTGGCATGATGAATAAAAGCACGGCTGATCCGAGCGGAAATTATGGGGATTATCTGGCAGACACGGTTGAAGCCAACAAGGACTCTTTTTCTGAGGACGAGCTGAATACACTGACGGATGATATTGCAACGATACGAAAAATCGAGGAACAGATAGCGGAAATGGAAAACGGCAATACAGCTGGAAAACAGACATCTCCGTTCCGGGATTTCTCGGGTCAGGATTATGATGGCAATACAGTTGACGAAAGTCTGTTTTCCAAAAATGCGGTAACGGTCGTGAATTTCTGGTTTACCGGCTGCAAGCCTTGTGTTGCTGAGTTATCCAAGCTGAACGAATTAAACGATGCAATCAAATCCATGGGAGGCGAGGTTGTAGGCATCAACACAGAAACCTTCGACGGAAATCAGGATGCGATCAAAGAAGCAGCAGCGGTTCTTGAAAGCCAGGGTGCGAAATACCGCAATCTTTCCATTGACTCTGCTTCCGCGGCCGGAAAGTATGCTTCCGATATTATGGCATTTCCGACCACAATCTTAGTCGATCGGAACGGAAATATTGTAGGAGAACCGATGCTTGGTGGAATCGACAATCAGGAGAATTATGATACGCTGATGAAACAGATCCAGTCTGTGATGGATGCAGACAGCGCGAAGTAAGACGAGAGCTGCGGCGTTTTTTGGGAGAGAAAATGGGAGTGCGAAAAAACAAAGTTACGTTTTTTCGCACTCCCTTTTCATAACAGGATTTTTTTCAAATACATTTACAAGACGAGGTAGCGGGCAAAGGAAAAAGGAACGTTTCATTTTCCGTTTTGTTATGAATTGATAGTCCGTTCTGAATCCGCAGGTTTCATGGAGATCGTCAGTGATTTCCTGACGTTCATATACCGGCATGAAACCCTGTTCTTCTATATCCGCAAATTTTATGTCTTTTAAAATATGGAGCAATTGTTCTGTAGTATAAGTTCCTTTCAAAGCGCGGTTTAATAACCGGATTTGTATAGGACTGAGTGATATAAAAGGACTCGGAATTTTTTGATTTTGATGTTGTTATACGCACAATAATTACCGCTTCCACTGTTATAGTACATATCACTAAATATTACTATATAATAAAAATAAAAATTTGACAAAAAAATAAGCCTGTTTCAAGGCTTTGCGGTACTTTTTTGAATTTCAATGTGTCAAACTCCCGTGTAACAAGAAAATAAAAAAATATAAAGTTTTAGTTGTTGCCCGTTATCTTTTCTGATATAATAAGTCCAAATCTTAATACTCTGCCGTGATAAAATGTGAAACTGTCACGAAGGAGGCTAAAAGGAGAAACTACAAATGAAAGAAAAGAAAGAACGGGCCAAACGTCTGCCCACTTTTGCGGAATCGATCACACCGATCGTCGCAATGCTCCTGATCCTTACCATCGGAAAAGGCGTATTCGGCTACAGCACAGAGCCGCTTCTGATCATGGTAGCTGCAATCGCAGCATTTATCGCGTTCCGTGTAGGCATTACCTGGGATGAGATGATGGATGAGATCTGCACCAAGATCGCAAAGGGCATGCCTGCCATCCTGATTCTTGTATGTGTTGGCGCTATGGTTGGTACCTGGATGGCATCCGGTACCATTCCGATGATGATTTATTACGGCGTCCAGATCGTAAACCCGAAATTCATGCTGGTTACCGCGTTCCTGATCGAGGCAGTGGTTTCGGTTGTTACCGGTACCTCCTGGGGTTCCGTTGCAACCATGGGTGTTGCCCTGATGGGAATCGCAAGCGCCCTTGGCGTATCCCTTCCGGCTACTGCAGGCGCCTGCATCGCAGGTTCCTACTTTGGTGACAAGATGTCTCCGCTGTCCGATACCACAAACCTGGCTCCGATCGCGGCAGGCAGCACACTGTATGAGCATATCGGACATATGTTCTACACCACTGTCCCAGCAACCATCGTTTCCCTGGTGGTATATGCCATTGTTGGTATGAACGCAGATGTAAGCGCAGATATTACTTCTGACACCGTTACTACTTTATTAAGCCAGCTTTCTTCCATGTACAGCTGGAACCTACTGCTCATCATTCCGGTGCTAATCGTGCTGGGAGGTTCCCTGTTTCAGAAGCCAACCATTCCGGTTATGCTTCTTTCCACCTTTGTAGCTGGCATAGAGGGTGTTTTCATTCAGCATGTAGCAATGGGTGATGTGTTAAAGGCAACGGTAAACGGCTTTAGTGTATCTATGATCCATCGCGCAGGCTTCGACACCGAGACTTGTTCCGAGGCGGTTACCAAGCTGTTAAACCGTGGTGGTATGAACGGCATTATGAGTACCACACTTCTGGTATTCTGTGCATTCTGTTTTGCAGGCATCATGAGCCGGGCCGGCTGTCTGGATGTTGTACTTCAGAAGATTTTAAGCGTGGCAAAGAGTACCGGCGCACTGATTACCGCAACGGTGGCAGCCTGCATTACCATGGCACTGACTACCGGTAACTCTTATCTTTCCATTCTGATTCCTGGAGAGATGTTCCGTGACGCTTATAAAGAGCGCGGACTTGCGGCAAAGAACCTGTCCAGAACCCTTGAGGATGCCGGTACCGTAGTTGTACCGCTGATCCCGTGGTCCGCAGCAGGTGCTTACATGGCTTCCACCCTTGGCGTAGAGACTTTGGATTACCTTCCATGGGCAATCCTGTGCTACACCGGCTGGATTTTTGCAATCATCTGGGGCTTTACCGGATTTGGTATTGCCAAGCTCGATGATGAGAAGAAAAAGGAGAACTAAATACGATGTCCAGAGTGCTTTTGATTAAAAACGCGAATCTGTATGATCCGGATCCAAAAGGAATCCGTGATATCCTGATCGTAGATGAAAAAGTATTTTCTGTGGCAGAACACATCGATCCACCGGAACTTTCTGCTCCGGTGGAAGTTGTTTCTGCAGATGGAAAAATGGTAATTCCTGGTTATGTGGACCAGCATGTTCATGTGATTGGCGGGGGCGGCGCAAAGCTTCTGGTTACACGGCTTTCTTCCCTGCATGAGGAAGTGCGTGATGCTGTAAAGGCAGGGGTTCCGGTGGAAAAAGCCATCCGCATCTGCGGGGAGAACCCGGCCAGAGCCAACGGATTATTCCCGAAAAAGGGCTGCATCCGTCCGGGCAGCGACGCGGATCTTGTGATCCTGGATAAGGAATTTCTGGTAGATACGGTATTTGTCCGTGGACAGAAAATGGTGGAGTATGGAAAAGCACTGGTAAAAGGCACCTTTGAGACAGACTGACAGAAGCTTTGAAATAGAAAAGCGGAAAAGAAAGAGACAGGAGAATTGACATTATGATCAAGTTACTGAAAAACGCGAATGTGTACGCACCGGAGAAACTGGGAAAGAAAGATATCCTTATTGAGGGGGAAAAAATCCTTCTGATGCAGGATACTATTGAGGGATATGAGGGACTTCCGGGAGTGGAAACCTATGATCTGGAGGGAAAGACCGTTGTTCCGGCTTACATTGACATGCACGTGCATATCACAGGCGGCGGCGGAGAGCAGGGGCCGGCATCCCGTGTACCGGAATCCCAGCTCAGTGAATTCTTCAAAAATGGTATTACCACGGTAGTCGGACTTCTGGGAACCGATGGCGTAACCCGCAGTGTGGAAAATCTGGTCGCAAAAGCTCGCGCCCTGACCGAAGAGGGCATGACCGTGTACACTCTGACCAGTTCCTATGGTTACCCGCCGACCACCCTGACCGGAAGCGTAGAGCGCGATATCATCCTGGTTCCGCCTATGATCGGTGTGAAGGTAGCTGTATCTGACCACAGAAGCTCCAATCCGGGCGGGGAAGAGCTGATTGCCCTGGCTACCGCAGCCCGCAGAGCCGGTCTGCTCAGCAACACACCGGGGCTGGTGACTATGCATATGGGTGACGGAGAGGGAAGACTGGATCCGATTTTCTATGTGCTGGATCATTCCGACGTTCCAGCCAAGAACCTGCTGCCGACCCACATCTTACGCAATCCTGGACTGATTGATGCCGGCGCGGATCTGGTGCGCCGTGGCGGCTACATTGACTGCACCGCCGGCGCCGATGATGTGGAGGTCGAATCCGATGCTCTGAAGCTCTATGAGCTGTTGCACCGCGAAGATGTGAGCCTGGATCATGTAACCATGTCCAGTGACGCGTTCGGAAGCCAGCCGCGCTTCAACGAAGAGGGCGAGTGCATTGGCCTGACCTACGCGTCCCCGAAGTATCTGCACCGTACCATCCAGATCCTGGTAAGAGAGGGCATGCCGCTGGAGGATGCCTTACAGCTTCTGACCAGCACTCCGGCCGTACTCCTTGGCAAAGAAGGAATCAAGGGCTGTGTAGCGGAAGGCGCAGACGCAGACCTTCTGGTACTGGATGAGAATCTCAACATCAACAGCCTGTTTGCCCGCGGCAAGGTCGCTGTGTGGGAGCAGGAAGTGAAGATGAAGGGCAGATTCGAGCAGTAAGGAAAAACATACAGGAGAAGGACTGTGATTGACTTATTGGTGGTGCTTCTGCTTATGGTGGTACCGGTACAGTTCCTGGTGTTATCATTGGTGCACTTCTGATGGGTGTTCTGAATCTTGGCATGAGTATCATGGGTATTGACCAGAATATCCAGAAGGTTGTTAAAGGTATGGTTCTTCTGGCAGCGGTTATCTTCGATGTTGTCAGCAAGAGAAAATCTTTTATCGTAAAATAATAATAGTCAGCGAATCAGGACAGCAGGTTTTCGGAGTGATCCGGAACCTGCTGTTTTTGGGTGTATATACTGTTGTTTTATGTGAGGTTATTTTGTCGGTTTTCGTGGTTTTATGGGGGATGTGCTTGTTTTTAGGAGAACGTTATATTATAATAAGGGCAAGTGACAGAAAATACGAAATTATGTTGTCGGGAGGCTGTAATGGGAAATACAGTAACGATCTGTTTTGCAAATAATAAGGGCGGCAGCGGAAAGTCCACCAGCTGTTCCAATGTGGGAGCGGCACTGGCCGGCATGGGTAAGAAGGTACTGATGGTAGACGGTGATATGCAGCTGAATCTTTCCCTTTCTTTTTTTTCGGAGGAAGAAGTGCTTGAGATGGCAGCAGGGGAAAAGAATCTCTACTATGCTATCGGTCATCAGTCGGATCTCAGCGATTTTATCGTGCATACGAAGTATGAGAATCTGGATCTGGTTCCGTCGTCTACGCTGATGAGCTCCGTGGAATATGAGCTTTTTACAAAATGGCAGAGAGAGTTTATCCTGCGGAAATGTCTGCAGAAGGTTAAAGATTCCGGAGTGTACGATTACATTCTCATTGATGCACCGCCTACTCTTGGCGGCTGGGTGATGAATATTTTATGTGCATCCGATTATGTTCTTGTTCCGGTAGAGGCAAGTCCGTGGGGTATGTTTGGTCTTGCAAATATGTTTGATTTCCTCAATGAAGTCAGGGAGATCGCTCCGGATTTAAAGGTTTTGGGAATCGTAGTAACCAAGGCAGATGCCAGAAAGAATTATTTCAAACAGACTATGGAAACACTGAAAGAAATGGAAGGAATCTATCTTTTCGAATCTTTTATCCGTGTAGACAGCTCCATCGAATGGTCCCAGGACAGCAGTGAACCAGTTGTGGAGTTCAAAAAAAGCAGCCGCAGCGCAAAAGAGTACATAGCATTGGCAGAGGAGGTAATGAATCGTGTCAGTAGGTAAAGCAAGCATCGCAAGAGCAGTAAATGCAGAAAAAGCATCCAAAACAGAAACAAAAACAGAGGTAAAAGAGGCTGAGGTTAAAGCAGCAGAGAAGCCGTCAGAGGTAAAAGCTGAAACAGCTGAAAAAGCGGCAGAAAAAACTACAGCAAAGAAAACAGCAGCCAAAGCTCCTGCAAAGAAGACCACAGCAAAGAAAGCAGCCGCAACAAAAACAACAGCAAAGAAAACCACTACCAGAAAAACAACAGCACGTAAAACCGCAGCAAAGAAAACAGCTGCAGCAGAAACAACAGGAACTGTAGCCCAGAACGTGATCAGCGGAGGAAACGCCGACGAACTCCAGGCCAAATTCCTCACCCCAAAGAAAGATGAGCCGGACAACAACCAGCCAGTAGGAATTAAAGACGAGCTTCCGGTTTATCTGCTGTAATCTTTGATTGAATTTTTTGAAAAGATAGTAATTGACAAATAAAAAGACTGCTATATATCTATATCACTATTGATAAGGTATACAGCAGCCTTTTATTTTGCCCTATAAAAATCTCAGTGGGACAGCGAAGCGCCTCCCTCGTATCTTTCTACATATTGTAATATGCAGCATACAATCCATTCTTCTCAAGCAGTTCAGCATGAGTGCCTCTTTCGGCGATACCCTCCTCCGTGATCACAATGATCTCATCCGCATCACGGATCGTAGAAAGCCGGTGCGCGATCGTAATGGTAGTACGATTTTTTGAAAGTTCCTCCAGACTCTTCTGAATCCAACGTTCGCTTTCGTTATCCAGAGCGCTGGTGGCCTCATCCAGGATCAGGATCGGAGGATTCTTAAGGAATACACGTGCAATGGAGATCCGCTGCTTCTGTCCGCCGGAAAGGCGTGTGCCACGTTCTCCGACATAAGTGTCGTATTTATCCGGAAGCTCCATGATAAAGTCATGGATACTCGCACATTTGGCGGCTTTGATGATCTCTTCATCGGAAGCTCCGGGCTTTCCGTAGGCAATATTATCCTTGATGGTTCCATCAAAAAGATAGACATCCTGCTGTACCATACCGATCTGGCTTCGAAGGCTCTTAAGAGTCAGCCCGCGGATATCCTTTCCGTCTACAGTAATGGAACCGTCGGTCACATCATAAAATCTGGGCAGGAGAGAGCAGATCGTGGTTTTTCCGCTTCCGGAAGGTCCTACCAGGGCAATGGATTTTCCTGCCGGGATATCAATAGAGATATCGGAAAGCACAGGAGTTTCATCATCGCTGTAATGAAAAGAAACATGGTCGTAACGCACATGTCCTTTTACGTCCGTAAGCTCCGCAGCGTTGTCTGCATTCCTGATCTCGGATTCTGTTTCCATCACATCCAGGAAACGGCGGAAACCGGAAAGACCCTTCTGCATCATTTCCACAAGTTCCACCAGGATCTGGATGGGGCTGATAAAGATTCCGATATACAGGGCATACATGGCAAGATCTGCAGTCTGCATTTCACCCTGAGCGATCAGATAGCCGCCGTAAACAAGAGTTACCAGGTACATCATGCCCTGGAAGAAAAGATTGGAACTCATGAAGCTTCCCATGCAGTGATAATTATCTCTTTTGGAAACAAGGAACGCTTCGTTGCTTTTCTTAAATTTGGCACGTTCGATGTCCTCGTTTGCGAAGGACTGCACCACGCGGATTCCGGAAAGCGTATCCTGAAGACTGGCATTTACATCTCCGATCTTACGACGGTTTTCCATGAAGGTTTCCTGCATTTTTGCATTCTGGCGGAAGGAAAACACAAACATCACGATCACCAGGAGGATCAGCGGCAGTGCAAGCTTCTTGTTGATAAAGAACAGGAAGATAAAAGCACCGACGATCTTTACCAGAGAGATAAAAAGATTCTCAGGACCATGATGTGCAAACTCGGAAATGTCAAAAAGGTCACTGACCAGCTTGCTCATCATCTGACCGGAATTATTCCTGCTGTAATAGGAAAAAGACAGCTCCTGGTAATGGTCAAAAAGCTCCCGGCGCATATCACGTTCCATCTTTGCACCCATCATATGTCCCTGATAGGTTACATAATATTTGCAGAGACTTTGCACAATGTACATAACAAAAAGAGAAGCTGCAATCACAGGGAGGGCATGAAGAATCATATCCTTATCCTGTGTAAAGAGAGTTTTTGTCATAGTACGAAGAATCTGGGGATAAGCAAGATCTACCAGACTGATAACGGCTGCACAGATCAGGTCAATAAAAAAGACCGCTTTGTACGGGCCGTAGTAGTGGATGAATTTCTTGATGGTATTCATCGGAAAAGTACCTCCGTTTTTATGAAATGTATAGTGTTGTCTGGGCAAAAAACATTGCTGCCGGACATTCTATGTTCATCTTATCATAAGTAAGAATAAAGTCAAGATAAGTGAATTTCAGGTCTGTTTCGTTTCTGCATACTTTCTGAGAATAGAAGCTATATGGCTGCTGTTCACAGGTAATATTCCGCGAGGGATTGCTGGCAACGGAGCGGATAGTGATATGAGGAGATATCTTTTTGGGAAAAAATCAAATTACTCCTTGACACAGAAGAACAAAACCCGTATAGTGTACTTCAGATTTGGTGTGTAACTGATAAGCAGGCATTAACCAGTCATAAATGTTATTATTTGACGTTTATGGGGGTTGGTGTCTTTTTTTGTTGCCCACTTAAAAGACTCCCGCTCCAAAACGTCGAAAGAAAAGGAGAGAAAACATGAAAGACAAGATTTTCGGAGTTTTGCAGCGAGTGGGACGTTCCTTTATGCTTCCCATAGCAATCCTTCCTGTGGCAGGCCTGCTTCTTGGATTCGGCAGTTCCTTCACAAATGAAACAACCATTGCAACCTACGGACTTCAGAAGATTCTGGGAGACGGAACAATTTTACATGCACTCCTGATCATTATGAACAAAGTCGGAAGCGCGGTATTTGATAACCTGCCGCTGATCTTTGCAGTAGGTGTGGCCATCGGTATGGCAAAAAAAGAGAAGGAGGTAGCAGCTCTTTCTGCACTGATCGCTTACTTCGTTATGAATGTAGCCATCAATGGTATGCTGGTAGTAAATGGTAAGATCACAGCAGACGGACAGATCGCAAAAAGCGTTCTGGAAGGTACTGTAACCTCTGTCTGCGGCATTCAGTCCTTACAGATGGGTGTGTTTGGCGGTATCATCGTCGGCCTTGGTGTTGCGGCTTTGCATAACCGTTTTCATAAGATCGTGCTTCCAAACGCACTTTCCTTCTTCGGCGGTTCCAGATTTGTGCCCATCATTTCCACCATTGTATATATGTTTGTGGGAATCCTGATGTATTTTGTATGGCCGGCAGTCCAGAACGGTATTTATGCTCTGGGGGGGCTTGTAACAGGCAGCGGCTATATCGGAACTCTGATCTTCGGTATTATCAAACGTGCGCTGATCCCCTTCGGACTTCATCACGTATTTTATATGCCATTCTGGCAGACAGCCGTTGGCGGGACTATGGAGGTTGCAGGCCAGATGGTACAGGGCGGACAGAATATCTTTTTCGCCCAGCTTGCAGATTCCGCAAATGTAGCGCATTTCAGCGCAGATGCAACAAGATATTTTTCCGGAGAGTTCATTTTCATGATCTTCGGTCTTCCGGGAGCAGCTCTTGCCATGTACCGCTGTGCAAAGCCTGAGAAGAAAAAAGCAGCAGGCGGACTTCTTCTTTCCGCAGCCCTTGCATGTATGCTTACAGGAATCACAGAGCCACTGGAGTTCTCTTTCCTGTTTGTAGCTCCTGCATTGTTTGCGGTACAGGTTGTTCTTGCAGGCGCGGCTTATATGATCGCACATATGCTGAACATTGCAGTAGGACTTACCTTTTCCGGCGGTTTCCTTGATCTGTTCCTGTTCGGGATCCTTCAGGGAAATGCAAAGACAAGCTGGCTCAGGATTATCCCGGTAGGTATCATTTACTTTATTCTCTATTATGTGATCTTCACCTTCCTGATCAAAAAGTTCAACTTCAAGACTCCGGGACGTGAGGATGACGACACAGAAACAAAGCTTTATACAAAAGCAGATGTAAACGCGAGAAAAGAAGCCGGAAAAGCCGGTGAAGCAGCAGGAAGCACATCCGCAGATCCGGTAAGTGAAGCCATCACAGCCGGTCTTGGCGGAAAGAAAAACATCAGTGATGTGGACTGCTGTGCAACAAGACTCCGTATCACCGTCCATGATGCAGCAAGAGTCAACGACGACATTCTGAAAACAACAGGCTCCAGAGGAATCGTGAAAAAAGGCCAGGGCGTGCAGATCATCTACGGTCCGCAGGTAACTGTGATCAAATCCAAGCTGGAGGATTATCTGGAGACAGCGCCGAATGAATATTTTGAAGGTGCAAATGAGAAAGAAACAGACAATGCGGAAAATCAGGCTCAGTCTGATACAGAGTGTACAGCAGAAAGTACAGGTGAGGCTGCTCAGAACACAGCTCCGACATCCGAAGCCAACACGCAGCCGGAGAAAAAGATTCTCAGAACAGCGATTGTCTACAGCCCGGTAACCGGTATCGCTGCAGACCTTTCCACAGCGCCGGATGAAGGCTTTGCGGAAGGAATGATGGGAGAGGGTGCTGTAGTCACACCGAAGGACCCGGTGATCTGTGCTCCGGAAGACGGCGAGGTAGAGTTTATTTTTGACACAAAGCATGCCATCGGATTCCAGACAGATACAGATCTTCCTATACTCCTCCATATCGGCATTGACACTGTAAAGCTGGAAGGAAAAGGCTTCGAGATCCTGGTAGAGCAGGGACAGCATGTAAAAAAAGGCGAGCCGTTGATGAAGATTGACATCCCGTATCTTACAGAAAACGCTCCGTCCTTATGTTCTCCGATTCTTTGCACAGAGATCGAGGATAATCAGAGAGTACGCCTTCTTGCCAATGGAGAGATCAAGGCAGGAGAGCCGCTGTTCGCAGTAGAGACTGTGGAAGAATAGGGAATTTTTCAGCAATAATATAGAAGATTGGTTTTGTGAAAAGCGCGCCTAATGCCCGGGCGCGCTTTTCCTGTGGCAAAGAAAATAACTGTCTGTCAGAAGGGCTTTACACAAAAGAAAGATTCTGTTACGATAAAGAAAATCAACAGCTGCAGACAAAAATGTCGACTGAAAATCCGGGGCAGACAGTGGTGGAATGTGGAAAAGCAGCAGGATATATAAAAATGGTGGGGAAAAAGATGTACAGAGTGAGCAAGGTATTAAACAATAACGGCATCATTGCCATAAATATGGAAGAAAACCAGGAATATGTACTTCTGGGAAAAGGTGTGGGATTTGGAAAGAAGGTCAGCCAGCGTTTTGATGCTCCGGCAGACTGTACTATTTACAGGCTGGCTCAGGAGACAGAACGTGGCTCAGCAAAAGAACTGGCAAAGAGCGTAGCACCGGAATTTCTGGAGATCGCAGATGAGATATTGAGAGAAGCTGAGAAGACCTTTGGGAATACCATAGACAGAAGGATCCTGTTTCCCCTTGCTGATCATATTTCCTTTGCAGTGGGACGTATCCGGAATCATGAGCAGATCAGCAATCCTCTGACTGAGGATATCAAGGTGCTTTTTTACAGCGAATTCAAGGTGGCGGAGGTATTGAAGAAGATCCTGAAGGAGCGGATGGATATTGAAATCGACGAGCATGAGGTGGGATATGTGGCACTTCATATTCACTCAGCACTTGGAGATGAAAAGGTGTCTGTTGCCATGCAGACAGCAAGAACGGTACGGGAATGCATCGCCATGATCGAGATGGCCACAGGAAGAAAGATCGATGTGATCTCCCTGTCCTACAACCGTATGATGAACCATATCAAATATATGGTAGCCCGTGTCTCCACAGGGGAGACACTGAAGCTGGATATGAATGAATATATAGAAGAAAAATATCCGGAATCCTACAGGATCGCGGAGGATGTCTGTGAGAGCCTGGGCAAAAGCCTGGGTAAAGAGCTGGATCCTATTGAAATTGGTTATCTTGCCATGCATATTGAGAGGACAGTGGAACAATAACCATAAATGGCTGATCAGTCCCAGAGATTTACACAATAAATTCAATGGCTTTTTTGACAGCAGTACTCATGGTAGTACTGCTGTTTGTGACTAGGCAGACTTCCCTCTGAGGGAGCGGCTCCTTAAGCTGAAGGGCAAAAATCTTCCCGTCATTGATCACTTCCCGGGCAAGGGGCTCGGGGTAAAAGCCGATTCCCAGATTGTGGACGATCATGGGAAGGACCTGGTCTGTAGTTGCTGCCTCGATGTCAGGATGAAAAGAAACACGGTTTTCCATAAAGTAATTCATATACATTTCTCTGGTGCTGGTCCCTTCCGCAAGACCTACAAAGGGCAGATCCTGAAGCTCATGGATGCTGATAGGGGCAGTGGTCAGATCCTTATATTTGCTTCCGCATACAAGGATCTCCCGGTAACGCAGGAGACTTTTTTTCTGTAAAGGCTTGCGGATGGAGATCGGAGTGGTGACAATAGCGAAATCCACCGCATAATTTTTCAGTGCCTGTACTGCCTGAGGAGTAGAATGGTTAAAGAGGCGCAGGCGAACATGGGGATATTGCTCGCGGAACAGCTCCAGCTTTTCCAGAAGGATCAGACGCAGGGCATTTTCGCTGGCGCCGATGGAAACCAGACCATGCTCCAGCTCTCCGTTCTGGCGGATTTCCTCCTCGCCGATGGACAGCTGCTCAAAAGCCAGGGCAACGTGTTCATAAAGCTGGCGGCCTTCCGGTGTAAGTGCGATTCCTTTGTTGGAGCGGAGAAAGAGCGTACATTTCAGCTCCTGCTCCAGGTTGTTCATACAGCGGGTGATATTTGGCTGGTTGTTGTGAAGAGCTCTTGCTGCCTTGGTAAAGCTCTTATACTGGGCTACATAATAAAAGATCCGGTAGTAGTCGTAAGTGATCATGTATTGTCTCCATCCTGTGATATGATTTTAATATGTTTACGATATTAATAATACTTTTTACATTTGCTTCTGAGCAAACTATAATACACCCGAGGAAAAAAATCAATGACAGGAGTGATTTAGAGTGGTTTCAGGAGGCGGAAAGCTGCAAAATGCGGACCGGCAGATGTCAGAAGCTTTTATCACAAGTGTATTTCTGGCAATGTCCGGCGGATTTCAGGATGCCTACACATACTTTACAAGAGATGAGGTGTTTTCCAACGCCCAGACAGGCAACGTGGTTCTGATGAGCCATAATTTTATGACAGGACAGTGGGGAGACGGTTTAAGGTACCTGTTCCCTGTTTTAGCCTTTGCCATTGGTGTTGTAGCGGCGGAGCGAATCCAGAATACCTTTAAATATGCAAAAAAACTTCACTGGAGGCAGATGATCCTGCTGATCGAGATCCTGATCCTTTTTGCGGTGGGATTTATGCCGGGAGAATTGGATATGCTGGCAACCGTACTGGTATCCTTTTCCTGCGCCATGCAGGTACAGACCTTCCGGAAGGTGGGCGGTTATTCCTATGCAAGCACTATGTGCATCGGAAATTTACGAAGCGGCACGGCGGCGTTGTCCGTGTATTGTCGTGAAAAACGTCCGGAACAGCTGAAGCAGGCTCTTTATTATTTCGGAATAATTTTCTTTTTTGCCATTGGAGCCGGTGGCGGAGGAAATCTGTCCATGAGGCTGGGGATCCCGGCAATCTGGGTATCGGATGTTTTGCTTCTGATCAGCTTTATTCTGATGTTTTCCAGTAAACATAGAGATTAGAAAGGGTGAGGAATTGTGGAAAACAGCACATTATTCCCAAGAGAGGAAAAGGCGGAGCTTTTATTTGAAAAGATCCTGAAGGATTCGGAGGCGTGCAGACGGCTGACGGAGACCTTCTATGAATCCATGGATGCGGATACAGACATAGAATGCGGATATCTTCCTCCGGAAAAATTCGCCTATGCATTGCTGGACGCATATAAAAACCGTGATCTGACAGCTCTCCTTATGGCGATCTGCCAGAACAGTATGTTTGATCTTCTGCGAAATTCTTTTCTGGCACCGTTCAGGTTCAATGCAGATGGACAGGAGAATCCGGTATTTCTCACAGATGAAAAAGGAAATTTTCTGCGGGAAAAGGGAATCCATGTAAGTGACAGGGATTACGACCGATTTCGCAGGATATACAGGGAGAAACCTGGTGTAAAGATGTATCTGGCGTATGGCTACCGGAAGCGCCATGCCTATGATGAAGATACCATGGAAGTAGAAGAGTACAAAATGGGCGAACATATCGGTGTGCTGCTGGTGTATGAGCTTCCGGACAGCGTAAGGGAAAAGGAAACGGAGGCACAGGCCTATGCGGCTGTATGGGATATCATGATGGCAATTCAGAAGAAGCTTCCAAGAGCTTTTGTGTATTATGGGCAGGATTCTGTGGAGGATGGTGGCAAACGTTATGACGGACTGGGCGTTTTTCTCCCCATCCATAAATTTGCGGACCGCCTGGAAAAAATGATCGGGATCGCTGATGAGATCGTAATGAAATAGAATGTACAAAAAAGGACTGCTTTTGTATTGCTCCGGTTATCAGAAGGATAGCTGATGACCGGAAGCTACAGAAAGCAGTCCTTTTTGTATGCCCATCAGGTGCAGTAGCGGAACATTTTGTCCGTAAGGATCCTGGCGAAAATAAGGCCCAGGGGAAGAGCAACGATGATCAGGATCGCAGCTGCAAACCAGGAGGCGGAAACATTCAGGGACATGATCCCCAGATTGTAGATCGCCCGGTAGAGATAAAGTCCGGGAACCATGATCACAATGGATGGTACGGTAATGGAAATCCTGGGATATCCCACTTTTGTTTTGAGGAGGGAGGCCAGAAGTCCGGCTGTCAGTGCTCCGAAAAAAGCCGCGGCAGCAGGTGGGAAACCGGCAAGATCAACAAGCTCCAGACGTAAAGTGTTGGACAGTGCGCCGATGAAGGCGGCAGCTGCGGCTAGACGGACAGGGCTGTTGAACATGACCGAAAAGCCGAATACCCCGCAGAAGCTTGCCAGAAGCCGGAACAGGATCCTCTGAGCTGCCGAAAGCTCCAGAGGCAGGAAATCCACAGGTTTCAGATGAAGAAGCAGTGCCATTAGCCAGGCAGAGACAGCAGCCACCATTACAACAATAATGGCGTAGGCCAGTCGTTCCAGACCGGAACGCATATCCAGCTTGGCAAGGTCGATCCCGCTTGTGATAAACGGAAAGCCCGGAATGATAAACAGCATGGAACAGATGTATCCGGCCTCATGCTGGACGGAAATGTGGAACAGAAGCTCTGCCAGCTTCAGGAAGCCTGCATATACAAGACAGGCAGAGGAAACAGAAACTGCAATGCACATAAACAGAGTAAAATGATGCTTGCCAAGCTTACAGCGGATGGCGTTTCCGATGCCTGCGCCTGCAAAAGCCAGGATCATTTCCAGCGGGCCACCGCCCAGAAGAAAAGTAAATGCACCACAGGCCAGTGCAGAAGCCAGTCCCAGGGATGCAGGGGAATAAAGCCCGTGGATCCGCTCGATCTCATCTAACTGACTGTGCAGTGCTTCACCGCTCATATGGATACCCTCCGCAGGAAAATCACTGACAAAATGTTCCAGCCTGTTCAGTCTGGAAGTATTTACGCCGGTGGTAGTCAGACTAAGTGCATGGGAAAAACTGCTCTCACCGTCAAAGCAGGTGTAGCTTATAGACATCAGTCCGATATCTGCGGAACAGGTGATACCAAGTGCTTCTGACAATGTATTCATGGAACTCCGTACCCGCCAGGCACCGGTCCCACAGGAGAGAAGCATCATGCCTGTACGGCCGATCAGGGAAGCTTTTTCGGAAAGAGAAGCTTCGGTGATGGGCTGGCTGTTCCTGGCGCTTACGTAGTTGTGCCAGGGGATTTTCATATGATTACGTTTAACCGGAATATCTGACACAGAAATCACTTCTTTCTATATATTAAAATCATATAGTTACTATTATAAATATATATAATAACTATAATCAGATATATTGTAGCCATTATTCTGAAAAAGTCAAGTGTAGATGAAATAAAATCTGACAGTACTAAAACGTCACTGTTAAAGATTTATCATTTTTTTGCGGAAAATGAATTTTTTTGGTTGCTTTTACGTACAATTTATGTATAATTGTGGATAGGGATGTTGGAATGACCAATTCCTATGGCAGGATGACAAAAACCTGCAGCAGTAGGTGGCTATCATAATTACTATTAAAGAAGAGAGGTAAATGTTAAGATGGCAAAAATCGATTTAACAAAGTATGGTATTACCGGAACAACTGAGATCGTGTACAATCCTTCCTACGAGACATTATTTGAGGAAGAGACCAAACCGGAGCTTGAAGGATTTGAGAAGGGTCAGGTCAGTGAGCTTGGTGCTGTCAATGTAATGACAGGTATCTACACAGGACGTTCCCCTAAAGACAAATACATCGTTATGGATGAGAACTCCAAGGACACAGTTTGGTGGACATCCGATGAGTACAAGAACGATAACCATCCGGCAACTCAGGAAGCATGGAATGCAGTTAAAGATCTTGCCAAGAAGGAGCTTTCCAACAAGAAACTTTTCGTAGTAGATGCATTCTGCGGAGCTAACAAAGACACACGTATGGCTATCCGTTTCATCGTTGAGGTTGCATGGCAGGCACACTTCGTAACAAACATGTTCATTCAGCCGACAGCTGAGGAGCTTGAGAACTTTGAGCCGGATTTCGTTGTTTACAACGCATCCAAGGCTAAAGTTGAGAACTACAAAGAATTAGGACTTAACTCTGAGACAGCTGTAATGTTCAACATTACAAGCCGTGAGCAGGTTATCGTTAATACATGGTACGGCGGAGAGATGAAGAAAGGTATGTTCTCTATGATGAACTACTTCCTTCCACTTAAGGGAATTGCTTCCATGCACTGCTCAGCTAACACAGACCTCAACGGAGAGAACACAGCAATCTTCTTCGGTCTTTCAGGAACAGGTAAGACAACACTTTCCACAGATCCTAAGAGACTCCTCATCGGTGATGACGAGCACGGCTGGGATGACAACGGAGTATTCAACTTCGAGGGTGGATGCTACGCTAAGGTTATCAACCTTGACAAAGAGTCTGAGCCGGACATCTACAATGCGATCAAGAGAAACGCTCTTCTTGAGAACGTAACACTTGATGCTGAGGGCAAGATCGACTTCGCTGACAAGAGCGTAACAGAGAACACACGTGTTTCCTACCCGATCAACCACATCGAGAACATTGTTCGCCCTGTATCTTCTGCACCGGCAGCGAAAGAGGTTATCTTCCTGTCCGCAGATGCATTCGGCGTACTTCCTCCAGTATCTATCCTGACACCGGAGCAGACACAGTACTACTTCCTTTCCGGATTCACAGCTAAACTTGCTGGTACAGAGCGTGGAATCACAGAGCCTACTCCTACATTCTCCGCATGCTTCGGACAGGCATTCCTTGAGCTTCATCCGACAAAATATGCTGAGGAGCTCGTTAAGAGAATGGAGAAGAGTGGTGCGAAAGCATACCTCGTTAACACAGGATGGAATGGAACTGGAAAACGTATCTCCATCAAAGATACTCGTGGTATCATCGATGCTATCCTTGACGGATCTATCCTTAAAGCTCCGACAAAGAAGATCCCATTCTTCAACTTCGAGGTTCCGACAGAGCTTCCGGGCGTAGATCCTGCAATCCTTGACCCACGTGACACATATGCAGATGCTGCAGAGTGGGAGACAAAGGCTAAAGATCTTGCTGCAAGATTCGTTAAGAACTTTGCTAAATATGAAGGAAATGCTGCTGGTAAAGCACTCGTTGCTGCTGGCCCGCAGGCATAATCGATCATTCCAACTGAATACAGATCGTAGATTTGACCGGGAGTGGATTTATCCGCTCCCGGTTTTTTGACAAACAACTGAGGATCTATTATTTGATATAGAACTGTGCAGTGCGAAGCATGTTTCCAGACATGGAATAAACAGAAAGTTGAAGATATCTACCTGTAAAATAAAAAACTTTGGCTTGACTAACAGAGGACATATGGTGTATCCTTTCTGAGAAGTTAAGCGGGAGACCCGTAAGACTGTAAAAATTCTCTTTGCACTGCATTACATTCGAACAGGATGCGAGATCAACAGTACAAACTGAGCAGGCGATGCTTTTCGGAATCGAAAATATTTATCGAAGGCATGGGGCCGGGCCGCAGGAAGCGGCAGCGGATATGGATTTAAACGTAATTGCAAAGAACCTGCATTCACAGAATATGAGGTGAAGCAGAATGTGACTTTGCTTTCAGACATATCTGCGGGACAGTGTATGTTTCGCAGGTATGTCTTTTTTACTGCAAAATATGGATGGAACAGAAGGTAGAAGCTGGGATATCCCTATACAGAAAAGAAAGAACACCGGCGGAAAATCGCACTGCAGCGAGTAGTGAAGGAACCGCCGGTTTTTTCACGGAAAATGTTGTGCCATAAGAAGAACCTGATCATATATTTAAAAGGAGATTCTGTTTATGGAACACACAGAAAACAAAACAATTATACATGATACAGAAAAAACAGCTTCATGGGAACAGCAGACAGCAATGAAGGTATCCGGGATCAGTATTCTGGTAAACCTTTTATTATCTGTATTTAAACTGATCGCAGGTATTGTGGCACATTCAGGAGCGATGATCTCGGATGCCATTCATTCTGCATCAGATGTGGGAAGCACCTTCATCGTAATCATCGGTGTCCGTCTTTCTACAAAGAAATCAGACAAAGAGCACCAGTACGGACATGAAAGAATGGAGTGTGTTTCTTCCATTGTCCTTGCAGGAATGCTGCTTGTCACTGGTCTCGGGATCGGAATTACCGGTGCCCGTGATATCGTAAAAAGCACATCCGGCGGAACCATTGCCATTCCGGGAACACTTGCACTGATTGCAGCAGTGGTATCCATTGTGGTAAAAGAGTGGATGTTCTGGTATACAAGAGGTGCTGCAAAGAAGATCAATTCAGGAGCCCTGATGGCAGATGCATGGCACCATCGTTCAGATGCACTTTCCTCTATCGGAGCGTTTGTCGGTATTTTAGGTGCAAGACTGGGATACCCGATCCTGGACCCGATCGCCAGTATCGTGATCTGCGTTATGATCGCCAAGGCATCGATCGACATTTTCAGGGATGCCATTGACAAGATGGTAGATCATTCCTGTGATGCAAAAACTGAGGAATCCATGAAGAGAGAGATCCTCAAGGTACCGGGCGTCAGAAGAGTAGACCTTCTTAAAACCCGTCTTTTCGGATCCAAGATGTATGTGGATATCGAAATCGCAGCAGATGGAAATATTTCCCTTTTTGATGCACATGATATTGCGGAAAATGTACATCATACGATCGAGAATAAATTCAAAGATGTAAAGCACTGTATGGTGCATGTAAATCCGATCAACGGATAAAAAACAAGCTGCCGGAGCGACTGTGATCGTCATCCGGCGGCTTGTTTTTGTATAGAGAAACACCCGGTAGGGGAGCTACCGGGTGTTTCGAGGGGAGTATAAATAATTAAATAAGGGGTTATGTAAAAAAAATTTTTGAAGGGTAAATTCTTTTTACAAGAATGATTATAATATAAACTGGAAAAAAAAGCAATATGATTTTGGCGAATAATCTCCAAACTTTTTGGGATACTATTTCCTGTAATAAAAAGCGGCAGAAAGCTTGGGAAAGCCGTAAAATCAACTTCATCAGGAGGTAATTCAAATGGCGAAAAATTACGAAACAGACAGAAATGAGTCTAATTATGCAGGAAAAAATCACGGGGAAAGTGCTTCCAGAAATTGCGGAAAAAACAGCTCTAAGAACAGTTCTGGAAATTCTTCCAGGAACAGTTCCAAAAGCAGCTACGGAAACAAAATTTCCGATGAATATGATTCTGAGAAGGACAGAGGCTCTGACAGATATTAAAGGATAAGAAAAGCGGGAAAAGTCAGAGATGGCTTTTCCCGCTTAAATACATATAAGGGAACATTCACCCGGAAGCTTCCATATAATATACCAAAAAGAGGAGATTTTTTCCATGTTTCAGATCGAAACTATCTCTGCAAAAATGCTGGATTATTATGTGGAGCGCAGCGACGCTGTTATCATAGATCTCCGGGATCCTGCCGCCTACAGAAGGGGACATGTCCGGAACGCGGTAAATATTCCATACAGAGAGCTGGAGGAATATCTTGAGAAAAAACAGGATCAGAAATATCGTTTTCCCAAAGATAAGCTGCTGATATTTTACTGCGACCGCGGCGGCGCCAGCATGCAGGCTGCCCGGAGCCTGGCAAGACAGGGCTGTCGTACCAGGTCCGTGATTGGTGGATTTGCAGCCTACAGAGGGAGAAATCTTGTGCGCGGATAAAAAAAGCGGACAATATCAAATCAGATTGCGAATGCATATCTGTAACAAATCTTGTATTTTAAAGGAAATCATGATAATGTAAAGAACAGAGATAAAAACCAACACAAATTACAAGGAGAAAAGATTATGAAATATATGTTTGCGTCCGATGTACATGGTTCGGCATATTACTGCCGGAAAATGCTGGAAGCATATGACAAGGAGAAGGCGGAGAGACTGGTGCTTCTGGGAGATCTGCTTTATCACGGACCAAGAAATGACCTTCCGAAGGAATACGCACCAAAGGAAGTCATCCGCCTTTTAAATGAGAGAAAAAACCAGATCTATGCAGTACGCGGAAACTGTGAGGCAGAGGTGGATCAGATGGTCCTGGACTTCCCGGTTATGGCAGATTACTGTATCCTTGCCATCGAAGGAAAAACGATGTACGCCACACACGGTCATATCTATAATAAGGATAATCTTCCGCCGATGATGGACGGAGACATTCTGATCCACGGCCATACACATGTGCTGAAGGCAGAAAATATGGGGAATTATATCCTTCTGAACCCAGGTTCCGTATCCATTCCAAAGGAAGGTAACCCGCCGACCTATGCAATTCTTGAGAACGGAATTTTTACCATTAAAGATTTTGAAGGAAATACAGTACGGGAGATCACTTTATGAATCTGTGGGAATTAACGGCGCCCTGTCATTTTGGAACAGAGGCGGTGCTGAAGCGTGAAATACTGGATCTTGGCTATGAAGTGACCAGGGTGGAAGACGGAAGAGTAACCTTTGAGGCTGATGCCCAGGGTGTGGCAGACGCCAATCTGTTCCTTCGTACCACAGAACGTGTGCTTCTGAAAATAGGCGAAGTAAAGGCCGAGACTTTTGATGAGCTTTTTGAAAAGACCAAGGCTCTCCCATGGGAGAATTACATACCGAAAAACGGTAAATTCTGGGTAGCCAAGGCAAACTCCATCAAAAGTAAGCTTTTTAGTCCATCTGATATCCAGTCCATTATGAAAAAAGCCATTGTAGAGCGTCTCAAAGGCATCTACGGGATTTCCTGGTTTCCGGAAGACGGTCCGGAATTTCCTATCCGTGTGGCCTTTATGAAAGACGTAGCTCTGATCGGAATCGACACTTCAGGAGTATCCCTCCATAAGAGAGGGTATCGCCAGATGACTGTCAAGGCACCTATCACCGAGACGCTTGCCAGCGCTCTTTTGATGCTCACCCCCTGGAAAAAGGATCGTATTCTTGTCGATCCGTTCTGCGGAAGCGGCACCTTTCCTATTGAGGCGGCAATGATGGCAGTGGATATGGCGCCGGGACTGAACCGTCATTTTCTGGCCGAGAGCTGGGAGCATCTGATCCCGAAGGAATGCTGGGAGGATGCAAGAGAAGAAGCCAGAGAACGTGTAAATCTTGATATTGAAACCGATATCCAGGGCTTTGATATCGATGCAGCTGCCATCAAGGCAGCACGCGCCAACGCAAAAATGGCAGGAGTGGACAGACTGATCCATTTCCAGCAGCGCCCGGTCAGTGAACTTCGCCATTCCAAACCCTTTGGTTTTATCGTGACAAATCCGCCATATGGTGAGCGGATCGAAGAAAAATCCAATCTCCCTGCATTGTACCGTGAGATCGGTGAAAGCTATAAGGGGCTGGATCGCTGGTCCATGTATCTGATCACTGCCTATGACAAGGCAGAGAATGACATCGGCCGAAAGGCAGATAAAAACCGTAAGATCTATAACGGAATGATGAAAACCTACTATTACCAGTTTCTTGGACCACGTCCGCCGAAGAAAGGAAGTATTAAAGAATGAAAAAGATCATTTTTGCTACCGGAAATGAGGATAAAATGAAGGAGATCCGAAGGATACTTGCGGATCCTTCTCTGGAGATCCTTTCCCTGAAGGATGCCGGGATCCATGCGGATATTGATGAAAATGGAAAAAGCTTTGAAGAAAATGCCATGGTCAAGGCAGAAGCAATCAGTAAAATGACTGGCGAGATCGTTCTGGCAGATGATTCCGGTCTGGAGATCGACTATCTGAACAAAGAGCCGGGAATCTATTCCGCACGCTATATGGGTGAGGATACTTCTTATCATATTAAAAACGCAAACCTGATCCAGCGTCTGGAAGGTGTACCTGATGAGAAACGTACTGCACGTTTTGTATGTGCTATTGCGGCAGTTTTCCCGGATGGCAGAAGAAAGACAGTCCGTGCTGCCATGGAAGGCCGCATCGGCTACGAGGAAAAAGGGGAGAATGGCTTTGGCTATGACCCGATCTTTTATCTTCCGGAATATGGCTGTACTTCCGCAGAGCTTTCCATGGAAGAAAAGAACAGGATCAGCCATCGTGGAAAAGCTCTTTGCCTTATAAAGGAAGAGCTTGTATGAAGGTGCTGATCGTAAGCGATACTCACGGAAGAGATGAAAACCTGGAGATCGCGATAAATCGGGAGGCTCCTTTTGACATGCTGGTACATTGCGGAGATGTGGAAGGCAGAGAATTTTATATCGAAGCCCTTGCAGAATGTCCCTGCAGTATTGTGTCCGGAAATAATGATTTTTTCTCGGATCTTCCGAGAGAAGATGTGATCGAGGTCGAGGGAAATAAGATCCTGGTAACTCACGGTCATTACTACGGTGTATCCATGGCCTTTGATCAGCTGGCAGAAGCTGCCCGCTCAAGGGGATGCAATGCGGCTTTTTTCGGACATATCCACGTACCGGTTGTTGAAAAGGAAGCAGGTGTGCTTCTGGTAAATCCCGGAAGTCTGGCTTATCCCAGACAACGGGGACGCCGTCCAAGCTATGCAGTAATGGAGACAGATGGAAAGGGCGAAATGCACGTAGAGATCCGTTACCTCTGATTCCGGCAGAAAAAACAAATAAACTGTCATAATTGATAAAATTTGTGCCAATATTCAGCATATATTAGTCAAAAACGATTGCGAAAGTCAGCTATGTGCTATATAATGAACAAGTAGTTTTTTTAGTAATATAGAGCATTCTTTAGGGTACTGATCATGAAGGGGTCTCGTTCCTGAGAATGCAGCAGAGCGGAATGAGAAGGTCCGCTTTACATAAATGAAGGGGGAAAATACACATGACTGCGGTTATTATAGGGAGTATCGGCTTTTTATGCTGCTTCCTGTATGATCATAACAGTATCCGATTGAAAAAAAGCTTTCTTCATCCGTTTTTTAGCATAGGATGTTTCCTGATCGCAGTGTCAACAGGTCTGGTGATCCGGAGCTGCTGGCCGCGGCGGGGAAGTTCTTTTTTTATTTCTGCTGTTTTTCTGACAGCAGCGATCCTGTTTCTGGGACTGTTGATCTATACATTGTTTTTTGCGCTGCCCTTTGATGAGACATATGTCAAAGAAAATCATGAAAGGCTGGCCTATACAGAGGGTGTTTATGCACTCTGCCGACATCCTGGCGTTCTGTGGTTCGCCGGATTTTATTTTTGCCTGGCCGGATTTCTGGGATCCGGGAAGGCAATGGGGGCTTTTGGGGTCCTTATTGTGTGGAACATATTGTACATTTTTTACCAGGACAGGATCGTGTTTCCGGAAACATTCAGTAATTACGGAGCGTATCAGCAGACAACTCCCTTTCTGATCCCAGACCGAAACAGTACAGCTGCCTGCATAAAAACATGGCGAAAAGGGGGGAAAAGGCGGTGAGTCTTGGCGAAAAGCTTCGAAAACAGCAGTATGATGCTATCTGGAAAGAATATTGCGGATTTCTTGATCTGACAATGCAGGATTACATGAAGATCCAGAATCGTCTGATGGAAGAGCAGATCCAGCTCTGGTCAGACTGTGAACTGGGCAAAAGCATTCTGAAGGGCAGGAGACCGTCCGGGATCGACGAGTTCCGTCGGCTGGTACCTCTTACCACTTATGAGGATTATGCGGATATGCTCCTCCAGAAGAGAAGTGAAACTCTTCCGGGGAATCCGATCATCTGGATACAGACGACCTGGGAAGGCGGACGCCATCCGATAAAGGTAGCACCATACACAAGAAGTATGCTGGATACCTACAGGAACAATGTAGTTGCCTGCCTCATATTAGCTACAAGCCGTGAAAAGGGCAAATTTGATGTGGAGGAAACGGACAAGATCCTTTACGGACTGGCACCGTTGCCTTTTGCTACCGGCCTTTTTCCACTGGCGCTGAAAGAAGATATCGACATCCGTTTTCTTCCGGAAGTGGAAGATGCGGTAAATATGAGCTTTGGTGAGCGGAACAAAGAGGGCTTCAAGATGGCCATGAAACAGGACGTGGAATTTTTCTTCGGACTTGGAAGTGTGGCCTATGCAGTAAGCCAGAGCCTCACCGGAAGCGTATCATCAGGAAAAAGCAAAACCTCCTTTTCGGAACTTCTGCAGTATAAACCAAAGATGCTGAAAAGGATCCTGAATGCCAAAAAGATCTGTAAGAAGGAGAAACGGGAGCTTCTTCCGAAAGACCTTTTTCACCTGAAGGGATTTATGGTGGCAGGAACCGACAACCAGTGCTATAAGGATGATCTGGAGGAAATGTGGGGAGTTCGGCCCATGGAGCTTTTTGCAGGAACGGAACCTTCCATTATAGGAACCGAGACCTGGACCAGGAACGGAATGTACTTTTTCCCGGATACCTGCTTTTATGAATTTATCACCGAAAAGGATATGCTCCATAATTATGAGGATCCCACGTTCACTCCTCCGACCTATCTTATGGATGAGGTTGTTCCCGGGGAGAAATATGAGCTTGTGATCACTGTGTTGAAGGGCGGAGCCTTTGCCAGGTACCGTGTGGGAGATATGTATCGATGCGTGGGTCTTACCAACCAGGAGGATCGGACACAGATCCCAAGATTTGAGTACATAGACCGTGTTCCGTGGATCATTGATATCGCAGGCTTTACCAGGATTTCGGAAAATGGTATCAAAAGTGTGATCCAGCTGTCCGGGCAGCCGGTTACGGATTGGATCGCAGTGAAAGAATATAATGAGAAAAAACGCCCATATCTGCATCTTTATATAGAAGTAAAAAAAGAAGCGCTGATGTATCAGGCTATGAGCACGGATATTCTGAAAGAACTTCTGACCACGTATTTCAAATATATCGATCAGGATTACCGGGATCTGAAGAAAATCCTGGGAATGGATCCCCTTGTGGTGACCATCCTGCGCTGTGGTACCTTTCATCTGTATGAGTCCAGAAAAGGACGGAAACCACGGCATATGAGCACTCCTTATTATGAGGTGGCGGAACTTTTGAGACTGCAGGATGAAATCGGATTCGGGAATATGAGGAAGTAACTATGGAAAGCTATATATCATTTTCAATCATTTCAGTTTTTTTCTATACATTTATGATACTGACTCTTCTGGCTGGTAAGCGCAGCCGGATCATCAACAGTTTCATGTGTGTGCTGGGAGGAATGCTCTGCTGGACGTTGGGCTCTTTTCTGATGCGTATGGAGGCAGGACCCTCTTACATCCTGTGGTATTATGTGTCTCTGGCCGGAATCCTGTTTCTGCCATATTTTTACTATGTGTTCATCAGTGAATTCATGGGAGTGCGTATGGGCAGAAAAAGCAAGATCCCATTGCTTTTGATGCTGCTGCTTTTTGCAATCAACATCCCGGGCGGGATCATCCTGCGCTGGCCGGATCTGATCCGTAAAAACGGTGGTGCGCATTTTGTTTATAAGATCACACCCTGGTTCCTTCTGTTCTTTGTGGTGGCAGGAATCACCATTATTCAGATCTTTATCACCATGTACCGCGGATGCCGGAGACATCCCGGATACCGCAAACAGATCGAACCGATCCTTGTGGGGATACTGATCATTTTTGTGGGAAACCTTGCGCTGGCAGTGCCGGTATTTTCCGGATTCCCCATCGATATTGTCAGCGGTCTGATCAATGCTGTCCTGATGCTTTATGCACTGACCAGAAGACGGCTGTTCCAGATGCGCCGTCTTGCGTCAGATGGGGTTTGCTTTGGTGTGGGCGTGGTCCTGACGGTAGTACTGTTTATCAATCTTTCACCGTACCTGATGAGTTATATCCGAATGCTGCTCCCTGCAGCCAGTGAGTATCATGTGCTGATCTTTTCTTTCGTTTTTCTTATATCTGCATGGCTGGTCACAGTGCTGTGGAAATGTCTGATGAACAATGTTTTTATCAAAAAAGAGATCCAGCAGTCTCAGGAGCTGAAAGATTTTAGCCAGTCAGTATCCAGGACACTCCGGGTAGGAGAGATCCTGCGCAATACGGTAAATGTGTTGAAGGAAACTACCAATGCAGGACGGATCTATATTTGTCTGAGAGACAAAAAATCAGGGGAATATCAGGCTGTTTACAGCAACCGTCCGTTGAACGATCTGACCTTTTCACTGAAAGCGGATAATCCGGTGGTCACCTGGCTTACCAGAAATGAGGACTGTGTGGTGATCCGGGATTTTCGTTCTTCCACAGCCTACAAATCCATGTGGGAGTCGGAAAAACATATGTTTTCAGAGCTGGGTATCGAATACTGTGCAGGTCTTCGACAAAATGATGATCTGGCCGGGATCATTGCGATTTCCGGTGACGGACACAGGAATCTGAACCATAATGACCTTGCCATGCTGTCTTCGGTCAGCTCAGTAGCTTCCATTGCCATCAAAAATGCCAGACTTTATGAGGCGGCATGGACTGAGGCAAGGACCGATGAACTGACGGGCCTTCTGAACCGGAAATATTTTTATGAGATCCTGGATGAGGAATACGAAAAAAATAAAGAGGGTTCGCTTGCACTGATCCTGTTCAATATTGATGATTTCAAGCTGTACAATCAGCTGTACGGAAATCAGCAGGGAGATGTTGCACTTCGAAAGGTGGCAGATATCATCCAGGCAAGTGTGGGAGAACAGGGATATGTGGCACGTCACAGTGCCAAGGAATTTGCGGTCCTGATGCCAAATTACGATATTTTTTCCGCCAGAAATCTGGCAGAATCCATACAGAAGCAGATCCTGCATATGCGCAACGATTCTGCAGACTACAAGCTGAAGATCCTTACGGTAAGCGTGGGGATCAGTGCGGCGCCTTATGCGGCACGCTCAGCAAAGGAGCTCTTGGATAATGCGGACCTGGCAGTATATCATGTAAAGCGCAGCGGTAAAAACGGCATCGAGATTTTTGACACCATGCTGAAGGAAAGCCTGGATGAAGAAAATGCGGGTAAGAAATCCGATCATGAACATATTTATCAGTCCTATGAATCCACGATCTATGCGCTGACTGCAGCCATTGATACCAAAGATCATTATACCTTCGGACATTCCAACAATGTGGCTTATTACGCAACAAGTCTTGCGAAGGCGCTGAACTATACAACGGAAATGGTGGAGATCATCCGTCAGGCGGCGCTTCTTCATGATGTTGGAAAGATCGGGATCCCGGAGCATATCCTGAATAAAGAAGGCAAGCTTACGGATGAAGAGTATGAGATCATGAAAGGTCATGTGGAAGCGTCCATCGGGATCATCCGTCACCTTCCGTCGCTGGATTATGTTATCCCTGCGGTTATCGGTCATCACGAACGTTATGACGGAAACGGCTATCCAAGGAGGATCGCGGGAGAAGATATCCCGGCATCTGCAAGGATCCTCTGCATCGCAGATTCCTTTGATGCCATGACATCCAAACGTTGTTATAAAGAACTGATGCCAGTGGAAAAAGCTCTTCGGATCATAAGAGAAGAGGAAGGAAAACAGTTCGATCCGGATATGGCGGAGGTATTTATCCACATATTTCGGGAAGGAAAGATCCATCTGGCAGAACCGGCGGAGCTGAAACGGGAAGAAAAAGCATAAAGAATATTAAGATTACGGGTCTGACAAGCTATGTCAGACCCGTTTTTGTGAAGAATATGAAGAAAGCTTTATTTATCATCTCCGGTAAGGCGAAGTACATCCCGGATCTCATCCACATTCATATCCAGGATCACGGCAAGCTCATCAATGGTGAATTTGGTGGCGTCATCATCGTCTGTGAGTTCTTTAACCGCAGCCTCCAGGTTTTCTACCTTGGATACCAGATAGTCGTCACGGAATTTCTGTTGTGTCTGTTCCTCAATGGCATGAAGGATCCCACTGCGGATACGACCACGCATCCAGGCATCGTTTTTCTCCTGTGGGTCTGTCTCTTTGAGAGACGCCAGAAGGGCCAGATTTGCCTCCTGAATGAGATCGGCCAGGTGGATTTCCTCACAGTTCAGTTCAGCGGCCATCTGGGCTGCCTGAGCCATGTAGAACTGTGTCAGTGCACCTTCGGCAGCAGTGTCTCCCTTTGCAAAGGCCTGAAAGAGGGACGCAAGATCATCCGGATCAAGTCCCTCCGGGGAAAAACTTTCCATATAGTCACTGAGATAAGCCTGTTCCTCGGCAGTAAGAGCAGCACGGGTACCCGGAAGCTCTTCCTTGTCGCCGGATTCGGATGAAACAGCATCTGCTCTGGCAGCACCGGTGCCTTCATCGGCGCCTTCGATGGTGATCCCCTTTAATTTGAGATACTGCAGGATCTTTACAAGCTGTGAAGTGCTCAGATCCGATTCATCGAAATGGTCACGGATCTGCTGCTGGGAGAGCTGCTTATTGTTTTCCTCAGCGATGGCACAGATGTCATTAAGCTTCTGCTGAAATAATTTTATATCCATGTAAAAACATCTCCTTATTATTTGCTTTTTTTCTTGACTTTAATTATGGTTTCATGATACCATAAGCCAGTCGCAAATGACAAGAAAACCTTTAAATAGGCGGAAAAAACGTGAAAAAAAGTTTTTTTAAAAAAATTCAAAAAAGGTGTTGACATTTGTAGATTGCTATAATATAATATCACTTGTCGTCAGGCAGGAAACGAAAACGAAACACAAACGAAGACGACAACAACTTAATAAAAACCATAAGTAAATGGTACATCGGGGTGTGGCTCAGCTTGGCTAGAGCGCCTGGTTTGGGACCAGGAGGCCGCAGG
>OQVH01000483.1_pt1 | contig 30063 bp, 23 predicted proteins | sample 1691641 | NCBI WGS metagenome assembly OQVH01 (sample SAMN03418286, study PRJEB22391) | human gut metagenome | biome: human-gut; feature: organic feature; material: feces | host: Homo sapiens | place: Italy | collected 2013-04
ATGCTTTGCACCAGTACAAGCATTTAGTGAAGTGTTCAAAGAATTCGGTGTTACACCAACGATGGAAGAAGTCAGAAAACCGATGGGAATGTTAAAGATCGATCATATAAGAACGATGCTTTCTATGGACAGAATTCAACAATGCTGGCAGGAAAAATACAATCGTCCATCAAATGAAGAAGATGTGCAGAAGATGTACGCAGTGTATGAAGCAAAGTTATTAAGTGTGCTTGATCAGTATGCAGATCCCAAACCATACGTACTAGAAGCGGTCAAAGAGCTAAGATTAAAAGGAATCAAGATTGGCTCTACTACAGGATATACAGACAAGATGATGACGATCGTTACAAAATGTGCAGAAGAAAATGGATACAGACCAGATGTGTGGTTCAGTCCAGATTCTGTAGAATTAAAAGGAAGACCATATCCATACATGGTATTTAAAAATATGCAGGAATTAGAAGTTACATCTGTAGCAAATGTTGTGAAAGTAGGAGATACGATCTCAGATATCAAAGAAGGAAAGAACGCAGGTGTTTTATCCATTGGAGTTATCGAAGGAAGTTCAGAATTAGGATTATCTGAGGAAGAATATGAAGCACTTTCACAAGAAGAAAAAGATAGTTTATGCAAGAAAGTAAGAACTTCATTCTTAGAGGCAGGAGCAGATGCAGTGATCTTAAATATGTCAGAGTTAAATGAATATATTAGAGAAGCCGAGGCGAGATAGAAAGAAAAGAACTCTGGTCACAACGATGAAAAGTATGTTGTGACCAGAGTTCTTTTGTGTTACTCTTCAGGGAAAACTTCATTTACAAGTTGACAGTATTCCTCATACTCATGAAATTCTGAAAGATCAGCAAAACCTTCGATCATTCCACGATAATACCAACTCTGCATCTTCTTATCCTTCATATTGAATCTCTCCCATAACTCTTCGCCAAGGATGTTATAATCCCGATAAAGTGCACGGATGTTAGCAAGCTTGTCACCAAGGGCGATGATCTTAGCGTTGCGGGATGCACGGTTCTTTAAGAAATCGATCGTATGGCCTTTTCTCTCAACCCATGTCTTACTCTTATCTTCACTTTCCTGATAGACATAAGAAGCAACGATATCACCGAATTCACGACGGATGTCCTCTATCGAGATTCCGTCACAATCTTCAACAACATCATGAAGGACAGCGGCACAAAGCATATCCTGATCGAGAGTCATAGCGGCAACGATGGCAGCAACTTCCATAGGGTGGATGATAAAAGGAAGATTGGTGCCTTTTCTTGTCTGACCGTTGTGGGCATTTGTTGCGTAGATAACGGCTTTTTCAAACATTGGAAAACTCCTTTATTAAAATAAGTTAGTGTAAAATAATTGTTAAGATAATCATAAAGCATTTTTTTTTGGTATTCAAGTAGGAAATCCAAGAAAATAGAGAGGAAAATACTTTGTCACTTTAAAGCGTGTCAGTGTTGACTTTTTAAATACAGGAAGTTAAAATAAAAACTAAGTGTGATCAAAGAATGAGAAGATTTTGTGATCACCGCAAGAAAAAAGGAGAGTAAAACAATGACAGACAGCAATTTTACGATCGGATTTATCGGTTTAGGATTGATCGGTGGATCCATTGCGAAGGGAATAAGAAGAGTTTTTCCAAACTATACACTCATTGGAATGGATGAAAACCCGGATACGATCAAAAGTGCATTGGAGGATGGAATCATTGATTCAATTGCTACAGACTGCAAAACAGATTTTGCGGAATGCAACTATGTATTTTTGTGTGCACCGGTTCAATATAATGTAATGTATCTAAAAGATCTGAAAGGATCGATTAATGAAAATTGTATTTTAACAGATGTAGGAAGTGTAAAGGAAGAGATTCACTTAAAGATTGAAGAATTAGGAATGGAAGAATACTTTATCGGAGGACATCCGATGGTAGGATCAGAGAAGGCAGGTTTTTCTTTCAGTTCTGACAGATTAGTTGAGAATGCTTACTATTTTATCACGCCAACGAAGAAAGTCAACGAACAAAGAGTGAAAGATTTTACAAACTTCATTGAAGAATTAGGAGCATTAACGATCATTCTGGATTATAAGCAGCATGATGCCTATACTGCAGCGATCAGTCATGTACCACATATCATGGCAGCAGAACTGGTACATATCGTAAGTAATATGGATACAGATGATGGAATCTTAAAACAGTTAGCTGCAGGTGGTTTTAAAGATATCACAAGAATCGCATCTTCATCTCCAGTCGTATGGGAACAGATTTCTTTATCAAATAAGAAGAATATCAAAGAATTACTGCAAAAAGCACAGAATCATTTAGGCTATGTGATCGCAGCACTTGATATGGAAGACAGAGAATATTTGAATAATTATTTTAAACAGGCAGGAGAATATAGAGATTCTGTGCCAGACAGTGCGGTTGGTCTGATCCAGAAATCTTACGAGATCTTTATTGATATTCCAGATGAACCAGGAACGATCGCAACAACGACAACCTTGCTTGCTTTGAATCATGTAAGTATCAAGAATATTGGAATCATTCACAACCGTGAATTCGAAGAAGGTGTTTTAAAGATCATGTTATATGATGATGAATCAGCAAAGAAGGCGACAAAAATCTTAAGAGATAAAAACTACACAGTATACGAGAGGAAATAAAAACATGAAATTAACAAAAAGTGCGGGACTTAGAGGAGAATTATCAATTCCAGGAGACAAATCGATCAGTCATAGAGCAGTTATGTTTGGATCTTTAGCGAAAGGAACAACACATATCAGCAATTTCTTATCAGGAGCAGACTGTCTGTCAACGATCGATTGTTTTCGTAAGATGGGTGTTTTGATCGAACAGAATGGAACGAACGTCACTGTTCATGGAAATGGACTTCATGGCTTAAAGGCACCAAGTGAGACATTAGATGTAGGAAATAGCGGAACAACAACAAGATTGATCTCAGGAATCCTTGCAGGTCAGGATTTTGAAACTGTATTATCTGGAGATGCATCTTTAAATAAACGTCCAATGGGAAGGATCATCAAACCATTAGAACAGATCTTTGCAAAGATCACAAATGATTCTAATGAAGGAAAAACCGTAGAAGTAGAAGCAGGAGATGGATTCATGCAGGGAATCTTTGTACAGTACGGAATTACATTAGATGATGACGTGACAGAAGTAAGAAATGGTGGATTTGGAAGTACAACAAAAAAGAAATAAAAGGCTGACAGAATAATTTATAAGAAAAAGGGAAACCTAAACTCAGTGAAGCCAATGCAAATAAGAGGCAGAAAAAAGAGGGTTAGGTTTTATGATCAGAAAGATTAAAAAAGAAGTCGGTTGTTCTTTTAAAGAAAATATTCAATATATGGATCAGACCCTTCCGGTGGAGAAAAGCTTTGACATTATCCGCCGGGAGATGGAGATCGGTGGAAAAGAATCGGTATTCTACTACATTGATGGATTTATAAAAGATGAAGCGATGTTAAAGATTATGGATTCTTTTCTTTCTATTACAGCAGAAGATCTTCCGCAGGATGCGGAAACTTTTTCAAAACAGAAGATTCCTTATGTAGAAGTGGATGTGCTGAAATGTTTTGATGATATTCTGAGGAATGTACTCTCCGGTACAGCGGTGTTTTTTGTAGAGGGTTATGATGCAGCACTATGTATGGATTGCAGAAGTTATCCTGCCCGTGGTGTAGACGAGCCGGATAAAGATAAATCACTTCGTGGTTCCAGAGATGGTTTTGTAGAGACAATTGTATTTAATACGGCACTGATGCGGAGAAGAATCAGAGATCCACATCTGATTATGGAAATGACAGAAGCAGGTCAGAGTTCCAGAACGGACATAGCAGTCTGTTATATGTCAGACCGTGTAGATGAAGAACTTTTAAACAATATAAAATCAAGGATTGAGAAACTTGAGGTAGATGACCTGAGAATGAATCAGCAGAGTCTTGCAGAAGCACTTTTCAAGAGAAAATGGTTCAATCCTTTCCCAAAGTTCAAATTTACAGAGAGACCGGATACGGCAGCAGCCTGTCTTTTGGAAGGAAAGGTTGTGATTCTGGTGGATAACTCGCCGTCGGCAATGATACTTCCAACGTCCGTTTTGGATATGATAGAAGAGGCAAATGATTATTATTTTCCGACATTGACCGGAATGTATCTGAAGATTTCCAGAACCCTGATCACAATCGCAACGGTGTTTTTTACACCATTGTATCTATTATATATGCAGAATCCGCAGTGGCTACCGGACGTTTTTTCATTTGTAATGGTGCGTGATCAGATCAATCTTCCATTGATCTGGCAGTTTCTTCTGCTTGAACTGTCAATTGACGGTTTACGGCTGGCTGCGATGAATACGCCAACGATGCTCAGTACTCCACTGAGTGTGATCGCCGGTATTGTGATGGGAGAATTTTCGGTAGAATCCGGTTGGTTCAATTCAGAAGTAATGCTATATATGGCATTTGTGGCAGTGGCAAATTATACACAGCCGAATTTCGAACTTGGATATGCATTAAAATTTATGAGACTGATGCTTCTTGTACTGACTGCAGTGTTTAATCTGTATGGATTTGTTGCGGGATGTATTTTGGTATTATGTTTCCTCGTGTTTAATAAAACACTTTCAGGAAGAAATTATCTAAATGTAAAAATTAACTGACAAAATCTTAATTTTGTTAATATATCTTTGCTCTTTATTATAAAAGGTGGTATGATATAAAAAATATTGCTTATCCGGAAAATACATGTCTGCTATATGGAATGTAGTGGTGGTTTCCGGAAGAAAGAGAGCAGGAGGTTATTGACATGAGAGAGTTCATTATTACCGTGAACAGTACTGTAGACTTACCGAAGGAATGGCTGGAAGAGAGACATGTTCCGGTTCTTCCGTTGAAATATACGATTGCTGGAGAAACTTACACAGATATGTCAGGATTGACAGCAAAAGAGTTCTTTCAGAAATTAAGAGAAGGCCATATGTCTGTGACTTCTCAGATCAATCCGGAGGAAGCACGCGAGATGCTTGAACCGTTTGTGAAGGAAGGAAAAGATGTACTTCATCTTGGATTCTCTTCCGGATTAAGCGGAACATGCAATAGTATGCGAATCGCGGCGGAAGAACTGGCGGAGGATTATCCGGAAGCAAAGATTATCGTGATCGATACACTTTGCGCCTGCCTGGGAGAGGGCTTGCTTTTGTACTATGCTCTTAAGTTGAAAGAAGAAGGCAAGACGATTGATGAGATCGCAAAGTGGGCAGAAGAGAACAAACTTCACGTTTGCCATAATGTTACGGTGGATGATCTGAATCATCTGCAGAGAGGTGGACGTATTTCCAAAGCGGCAGCAGTTTTGGGGACACTCGTGCAAGTGAAACCGATCATACATATGGATAACAATGGAAAACTTCAGGTGATTGCGAAAGAACGTGGTCGCAAGAAGTCTCTGAATAAAATTGTTGATATGGCAGTAGAACAGTCGAAAGGCTGGGAGAATGAGATCATAATGATCACGCACGGAGATTGCCTGAAAGATGCAGAGTATGTTGCCGGACGTGTCAGAGAGAAGATGGGAATAGAGAATATTCTGATCAATAATATCGGAACAGTGATCGGAAGTCATACAGGACCGGGTGTTGTTGCCGTATTCTGCATGGGAAATGAAAGATAAATTTCGAAAAAAATAAAAAAACAAAAGAAAATGCATTTAAAGTGTTGACAGGAAAGAGTGGATATGGTAGATTAGATGTTGCGTTAAGCAAAAAACAAAGTAGAGTATCCACTCTCACCGCAGCACAATTGAGTGACTGATGGTTCGATATCGATAATAAGGAGCTCCTGTTGGAGTTATTACATTTGTCGGGTGGATATGATATTCACTCGTTTTTTTGTGTTTTCGCGTAAGAACCTAAAGGAAATTCATTTGACGGAGGTATACGACAATTAGCGATTTAATGATTAACGAGCAGATCAGAGATAAAGAAGTAAGATTGATCAGCGCGGATGGGGAACAGTTAGGCATCATGTCATCCAGAGATGCAATGAAGCTTGCACAGGAAGCAGAGCTTGATCTGGTGAAGATTGCACCGGGAGCAAAGCCACCGGTATGTAAGATCATTGACTATGGCAAGTACAAATACGAGCAGACTCGTAAAGAGAAAGAAGCCAAGAAGAAACAGAAAACTGTTGAAATCAAAGAAGTGCGTTTATCACCGAACATTGATACGAATGACCTGAATACCAAAATGAACAATGCTAAGAAGTTCATTTCCAAGGGAAATAAGGTTAAGGTGACACTGCGTTTCAGAGGTCGTGAGATGGCTCACGTACAGCAGAGCAAGCATATCCTTGATGATTTTGCAAAGCAGCTGGAAGATGTTGCTACAGTAGAAAAGGCAGCAAAACTGGAAGGCAGAAATATGAGTATGGTTTTAGCTGAAAAACGTTAAGACAATATGATCCGGGATGAAGATCCTGTAAGGCAGCACAATAAAGGAGGAAATTATCATGCCAAAAATCAAAACAAATAGAGCGGCAGCAAAGCGCTTCAAAGTAACAGGTACAGGAAAGCTGAAAAGAAATAAAGCTTACAAGAGCCATATCTTAACAAAGAAGTCTACAAAGAGAAAGAGAAATCTGAGACAGGCAACTATTACAGATGCAACAAATGTAAAGAACATGAAGAAGGTTTTACCATATCTGTAAGATTTGGAAGTAGATTAAGGAGGAGATTAGGAAATGGCAAGAATCAAAGGCGGAATGAACGCTAAGAAGAAACATAACAGAACACTGAAACTGGCTAAAGGATACAGAGGAGCTCGTTCCAAACAGTACAGAGTTGCAAAACAGTCTGTAATGAGAGCACTCACATCTTCTTACGCAGGAAGAAAACAGCGTAAGCGTCAGATGAGACAGCTTTGGATCGCTCGTATTAACGCAGCTGCAAGAATGAATGGACTTTCTTACAGCAAATTCATGTATGGTCTTAAACTGGCTAACGTTGACATGAACAGAAAGATGCTTGCAGAGCTTGCAGTAAGCGACAGAGAAGGATTCGCAGCACTCGCAGCAGTAGCAAAAGAGAAACTTGCTTAATTTGAGCTTGTATTTTCGCCCGGTTTTCTTCGGAAGACCGGGTTTTCTTATTGTATTAATTGTATATAAAAAATAAATTTTTAAAAAAATTAAAAAAACTGTTGACATTTAATGCCGCAACGTGTATTATAGTCGTTGTGGCAAGGCGGTAACGCAGATGACCACGGTAAAATGATGATATGCGGAAGTGTCGGAACTGGCAGACGAGCAAGACTAAGGATCTTGTGATCAATGCGATCGTGTGGGTTCAAGTCCCATCTTCCGCAGTAAGATAAGACCAAGAGTACAGAACAAAGTATTCTTGGTTTTTTTATATATAAAACCGTTCTGCTTGGAAAATAATATTGGAAAAGAAAAAAAGAAGAAAATTAAAAAAATAAAAAGGAAAGAGAAGAGTTTTGTCGAATATATATAATAGAGTATTCTTTAAACATTAAGCGGAGGCATTCATGTACTACTCAGAAGAACTGATAGAAGAAGTAAGATCAAGGAATGATATTGTAGATGTGATTTCCGGATATGTCCGGCTGCAGAAGAAAGGCAGCTCTTATTTTGGATTATGTCCGTTCCATAATGAGAAATCACCGTCTTTTTCTGTGAGCAGACAGAAGCAGATGTATTACTGCTTTGGATGTGGGGCGGGAGGAAATGTTTTTACATTTCTTATGGAATATGAGAATTTTTCTTTTGTAGAAGCAGTGAAGTTTCTTGCGGACAGAGCAGGAATCGAACTTCCGGAGATGGAATACTCGAAAGAAGCGAAGGAAAAAGCAGATTTAAAGTCTACGATTCTTGAGATGAATAAGCTGGCTGCAAAGTATTTCTACGTACAGCTGAAATCAGAGCGTGGAAGTCAGGCCTACAGTTATCTTAAGAACCGTGAACTCTCAGATGAGACGATCACAGCGTTTGGACTGGGATTTTCGAACAAATACAGTGATGATCTGTATAAGTATCTGAGAGAGAAGGGATACAGTGAAGACCTGATTCGACAGGCCGGACTGATCAACACGGATGAACGTCAGGGTGTGTACGACAAGTTTTGGAATCGTGTGATGTTTCCAATTATGGATGTCAATAACCGTGTGATCGGATTTGGTGGTCGTGTGATGGGAGATGGGAAACCGAAATATCTGAATTCACCGGAGACAGTCGTTTTTGATAAGAGCCGGAATCTTTATGGTCTGAACCGTGCCAGAACATCAAGAAAGCCATACTTTCTTCTTTGCGAAGGATATATGGATGTGATCTCTCTCCATCAGTCCGGATTTACGAATGCGGTAGCTTCATTGGGGACTGCATTGACAGCAGGGCATGCAGCTCTGATCAAGCGTTATGTCCAGGAAGTTTATCTGACTTATGACAGTGATGAAGCCGGTACAAGAGCAGCACTTCGCGCAGTGCCGATCTTGCGGGAGGCCGGGATTTCTGCTAAAGTTGTAAGGATGGATCCATATAAAGATCCGGATGAATTCATTAAGAACCTTGGAGCAGAAGAATATGAGAAGCGGATCCATGCGGCGCGTAATGGATTCATGTTCAGCCTGGAGATGCTGGAGAAACAATATGATATGAATTCTCCGGAAGGCAAGACAGATTTCTTCAAGGAAGTGTCGAGGAGACTGCTTGAATTCGAAGATGAGCTGGAGCGTAACAACTATATCGAAGCTGTTGCAACAGCATACCGGGTCAGCCGGGAAAGCCTGGAGAAGATGGTCGCAAAGATGGCTGTGAATGCCGGAATGGCGAGACCGGTCGCAAGACCGAAACGGGCAGAGGGATCTGAGAAGAAGCAAAAGGAAGACGGAATCCTTACTTCACAGAAAGCATTGTTGACCTGGATGATCGATGATGACAGGCTCTTTGATCAGATCAGTCAGTACATAAGCCCGGGTGATTTTACAGAAAGTCTGTATCGGACGGTTGCGGAACTTTTATATGAGCAGAGAAAACAGGGAGCCTTGAATCCTGCGAAGATCCTGAACCATTTCACAGAGGAAGAAGATCATAGAGAAGCAGCCTCTTTGTTTAATACAAGAATCAAAGAGCTGAGGACAAAGGAAGAGAGAGAACAGGCTTTACAGGAGACGATCCTGCGGGTGAAGAGTTATAGCATTGAGCATCAGACAATGAATCTCGACCCGACAGATATGCGGGGGTTACAGCATTTGATGGAAGAAAAACGGAAGCTGGAGAACCTGAAGAATTTGAATATTACAATTCAATAAGGATAAAATAAAACAAGACAGGCTGCGGATGCGCGCAGCGAAGGAAGGAAGAACACATGGACGATATTACACAGAAATTTCTTGATAGATTGAAAGACCTGGTTGCACTTGGTAAAAAGAAAAAGAGCATACTGGATGTCCAGGAGATCAATGATTTTTTCAATGATATGGAACTCAATGCAGATCAGATGGAGAAGGTATTTGATTACCTTGAGGCAAATAACATTGATGTGCTGCGCATTAGCGGAGATACACCGGATGAGGTGGATGTAGATCTGGATGACATTATCATATCTGAGGAAGACGACGTGGATATGGAGAATATCGACCTGTCAGTTCCGGAAGGCGTGAGTATTGAAGATCCGGTCCGTATGTATTTAAAAGAGATCGGTAAGGTACCTCTTCTGAGTGCAGAACGTGAGATTGAGCTTGCACAGAGAATGGAAGAAGGCGACGAGGAAGCCAAGAAAGAGCTTGCAGAAGCGAACTTAAGACTTGTAGTCAGCATTGCAAAGAGATATGTTGGAAGAGGCATGTTATTCCTTGATCTGATCCAGGAGGGTAACCTCGGTCTGATCAAAGCAGTTGAAAAGTTTGATTATCACAAGGGATATAAGTTCAGTACTTATGCTACATGGTGGATCCGTCAGGCGATCACAAGAGCGATTGCGGATCAGGCAAGAACAATCCGTATCCCGGTTCATATGGTTGAGACGATTAACAAGCTGATCCGTGTATCCAGACAGCTTCTTCAGGAACTGGGAAGAGAACCGCTTCCGGAAGAGATTGCCAAGGAGATGGATATGCCGGTAGAACGTGTACGTGAGATCCTGAAGATTTCACAGGAACCGGTTTCTCTTGAGACACCAATCGGTGAAGAGGAAGACAGCCACCTTGGAGACTTTATCCAGGATGATAATGTACCGGTTCCAGCAGAGGCAGCTGCACAGACACTTCTGAAAGAGCAGCTGGATGAAGTACTGGATACATTGACAGAGAGAGAGCAGAAAGTCCTCCGTCTTCGTTTCGGAATGAATGACGGAAGAGCACGTACACTTGAAGAGGTTGGACGAGAGTTTGATGTAACAAGAGAGCGTATCCGTCAGATCGAGGCGAAAGCACTCCGTAAGCTCCGTCACCCAAGCAGAAGCAGAAAACTGAGGGATTATCTGGATTAATGATGGAATTATCGAAAAGATTACAGGCGGTCGCAGATCTTGTGACCGCCCATTATAAATTAGCGGACATTGGAACGGATCATGCATATATTCCGATTTGTCTGACACAGCAGAAGAAGATTACAGAAGCAGTTGCACTTGATGTCAATGAAGGACCACTGCAGCGAGCAGAGGAACATATCCGCGAGAATGGACTTGAAGCAGAGATAGAGACGAGACTTTCCAATGGATTTCAGGCATTACAGCCGGGAGAAGTCCAGTCTGCGGTCATCGCAGGAATGGGCGGCGGACTTGTGATCCGGATCCTGACAGAAGGAGAGGAAGTGGTGCGAAAGCTTGAGGAGTGTATCCTTCAGCCACAGTCAGAGATTGAGAAAGTGCGGGCATTTCTTCTTGAGAAGGGATATGAATTTCTGGAAGAAGATATGGTCTGTGAAGATGGAAAATATTATCCTATGATGAAGGTAAGACCACCGGTAGCTGATACAGCAGGCGAAGATACAGAAGTAAAGTGCTGGGATACGGTTCAGTTAAAATATGGAAAGCTTTTGCTGGAGAAACAACATCCGGTACTCAGAGAGTATCTGGAAAGAGAGATACGCATTTATCAAAGTATTTTAGAAGGATTGAAAGCAAAAGATTCTGACCGGATCCGTCAGAGAAAAGAAGAATTGGAACAGGAACTTGTAGAAGCAGAGAAAGGGATGGAATATTATGCAGTGTAAAGAGATTATACAGGTAATAGAGGCAACATTCCCGCGAACAGCAGCTTTGGGATTTGACAATGTAGGACTGCTTGCAGGACGTTCAGAGAAAGAGGTGTCCAGAATTTATCTGGCACTGGATGCAACAGATGTTGTGATCGACCGTGCGATCAAGGAAGGTGCGGACATGCTGATCACACATCACCCGCTTTTATTCTCAGCAGTAAAGAAAGTGACGGATGAAGATTTTATTACAAGAAGAATTGTGAAGCTGATTCAGAATGACATTTCTTATTATGCAATGCATACGAATTATGATGTGCTTGGTATGGCAGAACTGTCCGGAAAGATCATGGATCTTCAGAATGGGGAAGTGTTAGATGTTACCTATACAGATGAAGAAGGGAATCCGGAAGGAATCGGAAGAATCGGTAATCTGGAGAAAGATATGACATTGGAAGAGTGCTGTGTCTATGTGAAACACAGACTTGAACTTGGAAGTCTGAAAGTATTTGGAGATATGCAGAAGAAGGTACATCGTCTTGCAATTTCTCCGGGATCAGGAAAGAGCTCGATTGCAGTTGCTCTCGAGAAGGGGGCAGATGTTCTTGTAACAGGAGATATCGGTCATCATGATGGAATTGATGCAGTAGAGCAGGGGCTTGCAGTAATTGATGCAGGACATTATGGCACAGAATATATTTTTATTGAAGATATGAAGCAGTTCTTCGAGAAGAAGCTTCCGGTGCTGGATGTACTTACAGATCCAATCGAGCATCCGTTCCAGATCATATAATCAGAAGTGAACGCATAATAATGTTCAGCAGGGCAGCTGTGGGAAGAAAGCAGTTCACAAAGACAGTGGAGGTGGCTGAGGAGTTGGAAAGTCAGAAATGTAAGGTTACGATAAGCGGAAAAGAGTATCTTTATGAGAAGGGGACGTCTTATCAGGAGATCGCGAAGGATTTTCAGAAAGAGTATAAACATCAGATCGCACTTGTGATGCTGGATGGACATCGTCTGCAAGAACTTAGAAAACAGGTTTCCGGAGACTGTACGCTGCGATTTATTACAACACAGGATACGGCGGGGTATGACACGTATCGGAGAAGTGTCTGCTTTCTTTTTATTAAGGCAGTACACGATGTGATTGGCCATGAGCGTCCGCAGCAGGTGCGGGTAAGGATTCATTTTTCGTTAGGTGCAGGATTTTACTGTACGGTGGAAGGAATCGATCATGTTGGAATGGAATTCCAATGGAAAGTTGAAGAACGCATGTATGAACTTGTACAGCAGAGACTTCCGATCACAAAGGAGTTGATCCATACAGAAGAGGCAGTGGAATTATTCCATCGATATGGGATGTTTGATAAAGAACGCCTGTTCCGGTATCGGAGAAGTTCCCACGTGAACCTGTATGCCATGAATGAATTCCGTGACTATTATTATGGTTATATGATGCCGGATACAGGAGATTTGAAGTATTTTGCATTGTATCTGTATCAGGGCGGAATCGTACTTCAGATGCCGCTGAAAGACGAACCGGAGAAAGTCCCTTTATTTGTGCCAAAGGATAAGCTGTTTCGTGTACTCAGTGAGTCTGTGAGATGGGGAGACCAGCAGGGGATTGATACCGTCGGTGCGCTCAATGACATGATCACGCAGGATGATATGCGTGAGATTGTTCTTGTGCAGGAGGCATTCCAGGAGCGCAAGATCGGAGAGATCGCAAAGCAGATCGCAGATCGTCCGGGGGTAAAGTTTGTTCTGATCGCAGGACCTTCTTCTTCCGGCAAGACAACATTTTCACATCGCTTATCCATTCAGCTCAGAGTGAACGGGCTTCATCCACATCCGATTTCTGTAGATAATTATTTCGTAGATCGGGAGAAAACACCGAAAGACGAGGATGGAAATTATAACTTCGAATGCATTGAAGCAATCGATGTGGAAAAGTTCAATGAGGACATGAGCAATCTGCTGGCAGGCGAGGAAGTCTATCTTCCGGTTTTTGACTTTAAGAGCGGTAAACGGAATTTTGAAACAAAGCCAAAGAAACTCGGTGAAAATGATATCCTTGTAATCGAAGGAATCCATTGCCTGAATCCGAAGCTGACAGAACAGTTATGTGATGACCGGAAATTCAGGATCTATATCAGTGCATTAACACAGCTGAATATTGATGAGCATAACCGGATTCCGTCTACAGACGGACGTTTGATCCGAAGACTTGTCAGGGATGCAAGAACAAGAGGGGCATCGGCGACGAAGACCATCTCAATGTGGCCGTCAGTGAGAAGAGGAGAAGAGAAGAATATTTTCCCATATCAGGAATATGCAGATGTGATGTTTAACTCTTCTCTGATCTATGAACTGGCAGTGTTGAAACAGTATGTGGAGCCGTTGCTTCTTGGCGTAAGCAAAGACTCTCCGGAATATGTTGAAGCAAAGCGGTTGTTGAAATTCCTGGATTATTTCGTAGGAATCGGAAATGACAATGTGCCAACGAATTCACTTTTGAGAGAATTTATTGGCGGTGGATGTTTCCATGTCTAATGCAATAGAAAGATAGAAGAAAGAGGATACATAGAAAACTTGTATGTGACAAGAATTTCTATGTATCCTCTTTGCATTAAGATACCTCTTTGTTGATCATATCCTGCAATAAGCAGAAATATACAATATCTAATCCTAAAATCGAGAGAACCAGGTAGAGAATAGAAGAATTCCCCTGTATTCCTCTGATGCGGTCACAGCGTTCTCCCATCTTATAAGCCCAGTAAATACCATAGATTCCACAGGTGATCAAAGAAAATAGGAATACCATGCCTCCGCTTGTTGCCTGTGGCTCTCCGGCCAGCTGATTCACCTCATCATTCAGCTTGATCATCCAGTAGATACTGTAGATGCCGCAGGTGAGAAAAGAAAAAACAATTGCAAGCACAAGATTACGTGGCATAATGCCTGCAGTTGCCCCGTTCCGGTAATAATTGTTCTGATTATAGTTGTTCTGGTATGCATTCTGCTGGAACTGGCTTTCCTGCTGCGTTTGATTCTCCTGTGTATGAGCATTATCATTAGGAGCAGGAAGCGGAGCACCACATTCCTGACAGAAAGAAGCACTGTCTTCGCAGAGTGAATTACATTTTGGACAGATTTTCATAGAAGATTCTCCTTTGCATGAATTAGTTCGAAAAATGTCAGAAGTTGACAAGATCCTTCTGAAAAGTATCGTAGCATAAAAAGATACAAGTTACAAGAAATGTAGCCAAGTTTTAGGATATCTTAAGATATTCGATAGAAATAAACCTGGAATATGCATAATATTCTTCCTTTTTCTTTCAAAAAGTTTGTGGTAGAATAGTAATGTTTCTGAAAACAAAACATGAGGAGATGAAAGTATGCCAGTATTTGACTTTAACAGTGCACCGGAAGATAAGAAAGAAGTTCAGTGTACTTATACAACATTTTGTTCCAACGAAGACCATGCGACACCGGAGTGTCCGATTCTTGTTCTGGATAACCAGAACCGGAAGTGGAATCATCATTCCTGCGGTGTATTTACCAATCAGAATAAGCAGACCGCATTTGAGTTTGATGAAAAGGACGGAACATGCAGTGCAGATATCCTGAAAGTGGATGCACGTTTTGTCAGCCTTTTAAAATGGCTTGGAGAAAATCACATTAATGTACGTCTTTCCGGAGAAAATAAGCCGGATGGTTATGCCGTTTACAGAATCCGTGAGATCGCATTTGGAGGCGGAACAAAATTATCTGCTGAGGACGGCTTCCTTCAGTTTATGATTGAGCGGCTGTTTGCAAGTGATGCGCCAAAAGAAAAGATCAATGATGACGAGCAGGAAGAGTCCGGAGATGATATGAAGCTTACAAGTATTCAGAGTATTACAGACTTTATGACGTGCGCAGGACGTACACTTCCGGATAACATTCGTCTGTGGGCAAGAAGAAATCTTGCAGTTGCACGTTCTCACGAGGTCTCTCAGGAAGAGCGCCGTCACGCACAGAGAGCACTTTCTATCATGATGAATATTCAGTGGAAGAGTAATTATTTTGAAGCAATCGATCCGGATGAAGCGAGAAGAATTCTGGATGAAGAGCTGTATGGAATGGAGAAAGTAAAGCAGAGAATCATAGAGACAATCATTCAGATCAACCGTACACACACACTTCCGGCGTACGGACTTCTGCTTGTCGGACCGGCAGGAACAGGTAAATCCCAGATTGCTTATGCCGTTGCAAGAATCCTTAAACTTCCTTGGACAACACTGGATATGAGTTCCATTAACGATCCGGAACAGCTGACAGGAAGTTCAAGAATCTATTCAAACGCAAAGCCAGGTATTATCATGGAAGCATTCTCCATGGCAGGGGAATCCAATCTGGTATTCATTATTAATGAGCTGGATAAGGCGGCATCCGGAAAGGGAAACGGAAACCCGGCAGATGTTTTACTTACACTACTGGACAACCTTGGATTTACAGACAATTACATGGAGTGTATGATTCCTACCGTTGGTGTATATCCAATCGCTACAGCGAATGACAAGGATCAGATCAGTGCACCGCTCATGTCCCGTTTCGCTGTCATTGATATCCCGGATTATACACCGGAAGAGAAGAAAGTAATCTTCTCCAAATTCGCACTTCCTAAGGTGCTGAAACGCATGAGCCTGAAGGCAGAAGAGTGCATTATGACAGATGAGGCACTCAATGAAGTGATTGAACTTTACTCCAATACATCAGGAATCCGAGATCTGGAACAGGCAGCAGAACACATCGCAGCGAATGCGCTGTATCAGATTGAGGTGAACCATGTGGAGAAAGTTGAATTTGATGCAGAGATGGTAAGAGAACTGCTTGGATAGAGTTGGGCTTCGCCCTCAATCTGAAAAAAATGAGCTCTGGAAAGTTTTGGCTTTCCAAAGCTCATTTTTTCAATTCCTACTGTCTATAATACTGCAGGAACTCCCCAATCTTACCAACCGCCTCTTTCAGTACTTCAATACGTGGCAGATAAACCACACGGAAATGATCCGGCTGATGCCAGTTAAATCCACTTCCCTGAACGATCAGGATCTTCTTATCACGAAGCAGATCAAGAGCAAATTTCTCATCATTCACAATATTGAACTTCTTCGTATCAATCTTCGGGAACATATAAAATGCAGCCTGCGGTTTTACTGCGCTGATTCCCGGAATATCTGTCAGAGCCTTGTAAACATATTCACGCTGCTCGTAAATACGTCCACCCGGAACAATATAATCATTTACACTCTGGTGTCCGCCGAGAGCTGTCTGCACAATGGACTGCGCCGGAACGTTAGAGCAAAGACGCATGTTGGAAAGCATCTTGATTCCTTCAATATAGTCTCTTGCAATATTTTTATTTCCACTTAAGATCATCCATCCGATACGGAATCCGGCGATCATATGGGACTTGGACAGTCCGCTGAATGTCACGCAGAACAGATCCGGTGCGAGAGAAGCAATAGAAACATGCTCTTTTCCATCCATAACAAGACGATCATAAATCTCATCAGAGAAAATGATCAGCTGGTGTTCTCTTGCGAGATCTACAATCTGCTGCAGTACTTCCTTCGGATAAAGAGCACCGGTCGGATTGTTTGGATTGATGATAACGATTGCTTTTGTACGGTCATTGATCTTCTTACGCATATCTTCGATATCCGGATACCAGTCAGACTGCTCATCACAGATATAATGCACAGGCTTTCCACCGGCAAGTGTAGCACAAGCTGTCCAGAGCGGATAATCCGGAGACGGGATAAGAATCTCATCCCCTGTATCCAAAAGAGCAGACATGGTAAGATTGATCAGTTCACTGACACCATTTCCAGTGTAAATATCGCTCATCGTTACATTCGGCAGGTGCTTTAACTGGGCATACTGCATGATCGCTTTTCGCGCAGAGAACAGACCGGCAGAAGCAGAGTAGCCTTCGCAGTCAGAAAGCTGACGGCTCATGTCATAGATCACCTCATCCGGTGTACGGAAGCCAAACGGAGCCGGATTTCCGATATTAAGCTTCAGTACATGAGTTCCCATCTCTTCCATTTTGGCAGCCTCATCAACAACCGGACCTCTCACATCATATAATACATTATTTAACTTGGATGATTTCTTGAATTCTCTCACTTTCATACCTCCTGAATTATCTGCGGATGTCTGTATCTTATCAACATCTGACAGTGTGGAATCATTATCATTATTATTGTTTAACCAGTCAGGATCAACCTGCAGGGCATCTGCCAGAAAATGTAAGATGTCGGTACGCGGGATTGTCTTCCCACTGACATACTGGCTGACATGACTTTTCCCAAGCTTGATCCCTTTCTGCTGGGCAAGACGAACAAGATCAACCTGCTTCAGGCCTTGCTCGTTCATAGCGGCTTTTAATCTGTCTGCAAAGGTTTCCATAAAGCTCCTTTCTGGGGTCATCCTTCCAGAGGTCAGACCCCATTAATAAAGTATTAACAAAATACAAAGTTCAATTTAAAATCTGCTTCAATACGAAAATCTCTAAAAAAGTTCAATTTAAAAGTTCAAAACTTTAGTCAGAGTATACCACGATAAATGAAAAAGTTCAATAAAAAAATTACTGTTATAGAAAATCCGCAAAATCACGGTATCATTAAGAAAATATGATATACTAAAAGTGTTTATTACAGCAAAATACAAAGTACACAGAACGAAGGGAAACAGGGAAATGATTCTTGAAAATGAAAAAATAAAACAGGCATTGGAATATATAAAGGAAGAAGATCCGGCGACGACTCAGGATACGCTCAATATGTGTCAGATCCCGGCACCTTCTTATAAGGAAGAGAAAAAAGCGGAGTATATCCGGGAGCGGTTCCAGGAGATCGGGCTTAGGGATGTCAGGATTGACGCTGTTGGAAATGTGCTTGGGATCTGGCCGGGAACCGGTGAGGGACCAAGTGTAATGCTTGCAGCACACACAGACACAGTATTTCCGGAAGGGACAGATCTGTCGATAAGGAAAGAAGGGAATCGTTATTATTGCCCTGGCATTAACGATGACACACATGCAGTGGCAGAGATGATCGCAGTGGCGAAAGCAATGATCCATGCAGATCTTCACACAAAAGGGGACTTGATCTTCTGTGCAAATGTGTGCGAAGAGGGACTTGGAGATCTAAGGGGCGTGAAGTATCTGTTCGGATACGACAACAAAGCTTCAGAAGAATGTCCAGAGGTAGATGCATTTGTCTCGATTGATAACCAGTATACGGGCGGGGTGATCTATACGGCAACAGGAAGTCACCGTTATGAGGTGACATTTACCGGAAGAGGTGGTCACAGTTTCCAGAACTTTGGCATTCCCAATCCAATCCATGCAATGGGACGAGCCATTGCACAGATCGCAGAATTCCAGGTCCCGAATGAGCCGAAGACAACATTTAACGTAGGCGTAATCCAGGGAGGAACTTCTGTAAATACAATTTCAGGTTCTGCATCCATGCTGGTAGACCTCCGTTCGGACAGCGAAGAAGAGCTGAACCGATTGGACAAAGAACTTCATAAAGTGATCAAACAGGCAGTGGAAGAAGAAAATGCAAGATGGGATGCTTCAAAGCCGCAGATCAAAGTGCAGATCGAAGGACGCGGTGTGAGACCGGCGGGGGCACAGCCAAAGGACTGTGCAATCGTGAAAGCAGCATTCCGGGCGGCAGAACTGCTGGGGCTTGAACCGGAGTATCGGTATGAGAGCAGTACGGATGCGAATATCCCGATTAGTATGGGAATCCCGGCAATTACTGTTGGAAGAGGTGGAGAAGAAGACGGAATCCATACCCTTCAGGAATGGTACGAGCCAAAAGAAGCATGGCTTGGACCACAGAGAGATCTGCTTCTGATGATTCTGCTTGCCGGAGCAGAAGGAGTCTGTGAGCCGGCTATAGAAAAAAGATAAAAAATCTTAAGAAAATATCAATGTCTTTTTAGGCACATTTCTTGTATACTGATGGTATGAGAGAATATTTTGTGCAGATTGTACCGGATGTCCCGGAGATTTTATCTTTTGCACAAAAAGAAGTAAAAATAAAACAAAGTAGGAGGGCAAAAGATGCGGGGAATCAGAAAGCAGTCATCCGACACACAGAGCTCCAGTCAGCCGAAAGAAAAAAGAAGATTGGATACAAAACAGAAAAAAGGAATGTTGATCGGCGGAGGTATCTTCCTTGTGGCAGTGATCGCCCTGATTCTTGTGAAGAATCTGACAGGTGGAGGTGGAGCAGATGGAGAGAATGTTCTTTATGCGGATTCCGTCGGAATGATCACAGGGACAGGACTTGGGACACAGAACCGTTTTACAGGAGTGGTTGAAGCACAGGATACGTTGAAACTGACACTGGCAGACAACCAGAAGGTAAAACAGATCTTTGTTGAAAAAGGGCAGGAAGTAGAGCCTGGAACAAAGTTGTTTGAATACGATACAGAAGAGCTTGCCATGACATTAGATCAGGGAAAACTGGAGCTTGAGAAGATCACGAACAATATCAGCAGCCTGAATTCACAGATCGCGACACTTACAACGGAGAAGAAGAGTGCGCCGGCCAGCGAACAGCTGTCCTATACGACACAGATCCAGGAACTTCAGATGGAGATCAAGCAGGAAGAGTACAATTATAAAGTAAAAGAGCTGGAAGTAAACCGTACACAGAAGAGCCTGGAACAGTCTACAGTAACTTCTACAGTTGCCGGAATTGTACAGGAGATCAACGAACAGCAGGGAACAGACCCTTCTACAGGAGAGTCCAAACCGTTTATGAGTATCCTTTCTACAGGAAAATACAGAATCAAAGGAAAGATCAGCGAGCAGAACATCGGAGATCTGACACCGGGCACACAGGTGACGATCCGCTCCAGAGTGAATGAAGATGAGATCTGGACAGGTACAGTAGACAACGTAGACACAGAGAAGCCGGAGAACAGTTCCCAGGATTCTATGAGTTATGGTTCTGAGAACAGCGATAATCAGGCAACAAAGTATCCATTCTATGTCACATTGGATACAGTGGATGGATTGATGCTCGGACAGCATGTCTATATCGAGACAAGTACTTCACTGGAAGCAGACAAGATGTGGCTGATGCGTGACTACATTGTAGACGCAGATTCAGATCATCCATATGTATGGGTAGCAGGAGATAATGACAAGCTGGAGAAGCGTTCTGTTACACTCGGAGAGACGAACGAAGATATGGGAACCTGTGAGATCGTAGACGGACTGAAAGCTTCTGATTACATTGTATGGCCAAGCGAGGAGTGCAAAAAAGGTGCAGCTGTTGTGAAGAACGATTCAGGTACATCAGGCAGTACTTCAGGCAGTACTTCAGATATGTCAGGAGCCGAGGGCGGTTACGAAGAACCTGTAGAAGAGAATGCAATGCAGGAAGGAGTTCCGGGAACGGAGGAGAGTGTGGATGAATAAAAAGAAAATAATCAAGATCGGCATTCCTGTGGCAGCAGGCTGTATCGTTCTTGCACTTGGAATCGGTTTCGCAGTGAAGAACAGCGGAAAGGCTGTTAAAGTAGCTCCTGTCAGCAGTGTGAATTCCGGCGGCTGGTACGATGATAGCGGGATTGCAAGTTACGGAACCGTCACAACGAACCAGAAGCAGGACATTTACGTGGATGATACTATGCCGATCACACAGGTTTACGTGAAAGCCGGGGATACGGTGAAAGTTGGAGACCGTCTTGTGGCATACGACACGACACTTTCTTCCCTGGAGCTTGAGATGAAAGAAATGCAGATTCAGGGGATTGACCTGAACATTCAGAACCTGCAGAAAGAGATCACCCAGCTCAAGGGGACAAAGACCGCGAAGGCAGATACAGTGGCATCCGTCGTGCAGACAAGCGCAGATGGAGAACAGCAGCCAACCGTACAGAAGATGAGTGCTGTAAAGACAACCGTTCTTAATACATCAAAAGAGGATGAGAATAAAAAACCGGATGGTGATACCTCGAAGGATGATACGACAAAAGATGACAATACAAAAGACGATGTACCGTCTTCCGCAATTGAGCGTCCATTCCCTGAAGCATTAAAGGGAAAAGAGGTTTACAGTGAGATTACATTAGATTCTGTTCCTTATAATAAAGAAGACGCAGACGGAACAATGGAAAAACCGTATCGTTATCTTTGTGCACCGGGGGCAGCCGTAAATGCACCGTTTATGCTCAAAGTATTAAAAGAGGGTCAAGTGTGTGCCTTTGATGTAGTAGATAACGCAGAAGCGCCGACAAAATTTGTATCCTGTTGGATCCTCGATGGAAAAACAGGACAGGTAGTCATACCGGATCCACAACCAACTCCAGACCCGGAGCCGACTCCAAATCCAGAGCCAACTCCGGAACCAGAGCCAATTCCGGAACCAGAGCCAGCTCCGGAACCGGATATTTCAGAAGATCCGGTTATCCCAGACACCCCGGCCCTCCCGTCAAAGGAAGAAGTGACGAAGCAAATCAAGGAGAAAGAGCAGAAGATCAAAGATCTGGGTCTTTCCAAGAGATCCGCTGAACTGGAACTGAAAAAGCTGAAGAAAAAGGTCGGGGACGGCGTGATCAAAAGTACGGTAGAAGGTGTAGTCAAAGAAGCGACTGACGAAGCGTCTGCAAAGAATGAGAACAAACCAGTTGTCAGCGTTGTCGGAGAAGAAGGTTTCTATGTGACCGGAAGAGTCGGAGAGACAATGCTTGATCAGATCAAAGAAGGAATGACTGCGACTGTAATGTCCTGGCAGTCGGGAGAATCCTACGAAGCGACAGTTACAGGTGTTGGCAACTCACCGGTAAGCGATTATTCCACAGGAGAGAACCAGAATCAGTCCTTCTATCCGTTCACGCTCGTGATCCACGGAGACGCAAATCTCTCGAATGGTGAGTCTGTGAATCTGTCGATGAATGGAATTGCAGCAGGTAGTGATGGATCGATCTATCTTGAAAAAATGTTTGTCCGCGAGGAAGGAAACCGCTATTATGTCTACAAGCGGGGCGATAACGGCAGATTAACAAAACAGTATGTAGAGGTTGGCAAAAATATGTACAATTCACTGGAGATCACCTCCGGCCTCACAATGGACGACCTGATCGCGTTCCCTTACGGCAGAGATGTCAAAGAAGGCGCAAAGACACAGGAAGCAGATACCCTGTACGACTATTATTAAGAAGACTGAACAGTATCAAAATGAAAGAGAGTGAGGTGCCATTATGTTAGAAGACATCAGACTGGCGTTTCAGGGAATCTGGAATCATAAATTAAGATCTGCGCTCACAATGCTCGGAATCATCATAGGAATCGGTTCCATTATAGCAATTGTGTCCACGATCAAAGGAACGAATGAACAGATTAAGAAGAATCTGGTCGGTGCAGGAAATGACGCGGTAAATGTACAGCTCTATCAGGGTGACTGGCCGATCGATCTGCAGTATCAGTCACTCCCGGACGGAGTGCCGGAGATCTCAGACGAGACACTGCAGGAGGTCGTTGAACTCCCGGAAGTGGAGACAGCGTCTTTATATCATACAAGAAATGAATACGACGCAGTTTACCGCGGCGCAAAGTCATTAAGTAACAGCGTGATTCTTGGAATTGACAGAAATTATCTGGATGTTTACGGATATCAGGTAACCAAAGGAAGAGGATTAACAGACAAAGATTATTCCGAAGGACGAAAAGTAGCCTTGATAGACAAGACAACAGCGGCAAGTTTATTCGACAATGCAGATGTGATCGGAAGAACGATCGAGATCAAGGGAGAGCCTTTTGTTGTCGTTGGAATGGTTGCAAAGAAAGCAGAGTCCCAGCCGGTGATCAACTCAATGGAAGATTACTACCGCTACATGTCAGATGACCAGAGCGGAAAGATTATTATTCCGGATCAAGTATGGCCGGTCATTTACCAGTATGACGAACCGCAGAACCTGGTCGTGCGTGCAAAAAGTACAGATGATATGACAGCGGCAGGAGAGAAATCCGCAGATATTTTAAATGCTATGCTGACAGTTTCAGATGATACCGTGAAATACAAAGGAGAAGATCTGTTAGAACAGGCAACACAGATCCAGGAGATCAGTAACTCGACAAATCAGCAGCTGATCTGGATCGCCAGCATTTCCCTGTTAGTTGGTGGAATCGGAGTTATGAACATCATGCTCGTGTCGGTTACAGAACGTACCGGCGAGATTGGATTAAAGAAGGCACTCGGAGCGAGAAAGCGCAGAATTCTGACACAGTTCCTGACAGAGGCAGCGGTACTGACACTGCTTGGAGGAATTATAGGTGTTCTTGGAGGAATCGCACTTGCGTACATTATATCCAAAGTCTCAGCAGTTCCGGTAGCAATCAGCGGAGTTTCGATTGTGATCGCAGTGCTGTTCTCCACACTGATCGGTATTATCTTCGGATTGATCCCGTCCGTGAAAGCGGCGAACATGAATCCAATCGAGGCACTTAGACATGAATAAAAAAACAGTGGAAAAAGAAAATACTTGTTTCAATTTCCTTCCATATCTGTTATAGTATGTGTTAATTAAAAGAGTCAGGAGAATCTGAGTGATCGGATTCTCCGTCTTTCTATGCAAAGAGAAAATAGCAATTATTAAAAGGAAAAGAGAAAAGGGGCATGTAAATTTGAGCAGCAGTACATTCGAAGGAAAGAAAAAGACAGAGAACGGAACAAAGAGGCTGATCTTCACAGCAGTATCTATCTTGCTGGAGATCGTCTTCCTTCTCTTTCTGTTCACAAAGGTAAGTGAATACGCAACTATTATTGACTGGGCAACAAGAATCGTGGCAATCTTTCTTGTGCTTGGACTTTACAGCATGGATAAGACTTCATCGATGAAAATGCCATGGATCATACTGATGCTTGCATTCCCGATTCTTGGTGTGAGTCTGTATCTTCTCGTAGGTCTGAACGGAAGCACGAAAAAGATGCGGGCAAGATATGAAGAGATTGATAAAAAACTGCTCCCATATCTTCCGGATAACAGACAGATTCTCGAATGGATGAAAAAAGAGAGTCCGCAGGCGGGGGCAATCGCTTCTTATCTGACGAATTACTCTTGTTATCCGGTTTATCAGAACACAGATGTTACATATTATGATGAGGCGATCAAAGGGCTGGATGCACAGCTGGAAGATCTTTCAAAGGCAGAAAAGTTCATCTTTATGGAGTATCATGCCATCGAAGACGAAGAGGCATGGCAACGGATCCAGACGGTACTTGAAGACCGTGTGAAAGCAGGCGTAGAAGTCCGTATCTTCTATGATGATATGGGATCGATCTGGTTCGTGAACATGGATTTTGCAACAAAACTGAAATCTTTAGGAATCAAATGCCGTGTATTTAACCCGATTCTGCCGGGACTGAATATGTTCCTGAACAACCGCGATCACCGGAAGATTACTGTGATTGACGGAAAGGTTGCTTACACAGGTGGATACAATCTGGCGAATGAGTATTTCAACATCACACATCCGTATGGAATCTGGAAAGATACCGGGATCCGTATGGAAGGAGATGCAGTCAAGTCTATGACAGTAGCATTTCTGGAAATGTGGAATGCAGCCGGAAATGTAAAGTCAAAAGAACTTGTACCGGAGAAATATGTGATCCACTATGCATACCAGGCACAACAGCGTGGTTATGTCCAGCCATATGCAGACAGTCCGCTCGATGGTGAGCAGGTAGGCGAGGAAGTGTATATCAGTATGGCGAACAAAGCGGAGAAATACTGCTGGTTTATCACTCCATACCTGATTATTACAGACGAGATGACACATGCACTCACACTGGCAGCAAAGCGTGGTGTTGATGTGCGTATCATAACACCGGGTATCCCGGACAAGAAGATGGTTTACAGTGTGACCCGTTCCTTCTATCATAATCTGGTTAAGCATGGAGTCCGTATCTATGAGTGGACACCGGGATTCTGTCATGCGAAGATGAGTGTGGCAGATGATAAAATGGCGACCTGCGGAACGATCAATCTCGATTACCGCAGCCTGTACCATCACTTTGAGAATGGATGCTTCCTGGCAGATTGCGACGCAGTGCTGGAGATCCGGGATGATCTGATCCGCACGATGGGAGAAAGCAGAGAAGTGACCGAGCAGTATAAAGAAGGAAGAAGTGCGGGCTTAAGACTCGGACAGCTGATCTTACGTCTGTTTGCGGAGCTGCTCTGATATTATTACTGGTTATACGATGTGCGGACAGCAATCTGATAATATCGTTTGTGGGTTGAATTTGCACGGGATTGATTGTATAATGAACTTGATTGTTGAGAAATTAACAATAGTTTTTTATGAAATGGATGGTCTGCCGGTAGAAGATACTGAACCCGACAGCCGGATATGAACTTTATTTTATGAAGGAGGAATCAACGATGATTACCTGGAACAATTTAGATAAGCTTACTTCTTATCAGGAACTTGAGAAGACAGAAAGTGTAGACCTTGCAGCAGTGATGGCCGGAGAGAACGGAGCAGAGCGTGTGAAGAACTACAGCGTTCCGATGGCAGAAGGATTAGCATACAATTATGCAGCGAAGAAAGTGGATGACACAGTTCTCTCAGCTCTTGAGAAACTGGCAGAAGAAGCACAGCTGACAGAGAAGTTCGAAGCACTTTACAACGGAGAAGTTGTGAACACAGGAGAGAAGCGTCTCGTACTTCATCATATGACACGCGGACAGCTCGGAGATGCTGTTGAGGCTGACGGTGTTGACAAGCGTACTTTCTATGTAGAGCAGCAGAAGAAGATTGCTGAGTTTGCGAACAAAGTACATGCAGGTGAGATCACAAACGGTGCCGGAGAGAAGTTTACAACAGTTGTTCAGATCGGTATCGGCGGAAGTGACCTCGGTCCTCGCGCAATGTACCTTGCACTTGAGAACTGGGCAAAGAAGAATAATACATTCAAGATGGAAGCAAAGTTCATCAGCAACGTTGACCCGGATGATGCGGCAGCAGTTCTGAATTCTGTAGATGTTGCTCACTCTATCTTCGTACTTGTATCCAAGTCAGGAACAACACTTGAGACTCTGACAAATGAGTCCTTTGTTAAGGATGCTCTTAAGAACGCAGGACTTGACGCATCTAAGCATATGATCGCAGTAACAAGTGAGACTTCACCACTTGCAAAGAGTGATGATTACCTTGCAGCCTTCTTCATGGATGACTATATCGGAGGACGTTTCTCATCTACATCAGCAGTTGGCGGAGCAGTACTTTCCCTCGCATTCGGACCGGAAGTATTTGCACAGTTCCTTGACGGAGCAGCAGCTGAGGATAAACTGTCCCTCAATAAGAATATCAAAGAGAACCCGGAGATGCTCGATGCATTGATCGGTGTATATGAGAGAAATGTACTCGGATACCCAAGCACAGCAGTACTTCCATACTCCCAGGCACTGAGCCGTTTCCCTGCACATCTACAGCAGCTGGATATGGAGTCTAACGGAAAATCCGTAAACCGTTTTGGTGAGCCGGTTGATTACGTGACAGGACCGGTTATCTTCGGAGAGCCTGGAACAAACGGACAGCACTCCTTCTATCAGCTTCTTCACCAGGGAACAGATATTGTGCCGCTTCAGTTCGTAGGATTCAAGAACAGCCAGATCGGTACAGATGTTGTGATCCAGGACAGCACAAGCCAGCAGAAACTCTGCGCGAACGTAGCTGCTCAGATCGTAGCATTTGCATGTGGTAAAGAAGACGAGAACCGCAACAAGAACTTCGAAGGAGGACGTCCTTCAAGCATCATTATCGGAGAGCAGTTAACACCGGCATCTCTCGGAGCACTGCTTGCTCACTTTGAGAACAAGATCATGTTCCAGGGATTCCTGTGGAATGTAAATAGCTTCGATCAGGAAGGTGTTCAGCTCGGTAAAGTCCTTGCAAAACGCGTACTTGCACATGAGACAGACGGAGCCCTGAAAGTATTCAGTGATCTTCTGAACATTTAATCGAATCATATAAGTAAAAAGTATAGGAATCGTGCTGTCGGCGGAGAGTTCTGCTGACAGCACGATCTTTTATATATTAGGAAAGTGCTTTCCTAATATATAAAAAACGCTCCGCTTAGGATGCACACTGCGGCGTATAATGTAAGTGTCGCAAGCGACCGCCGCAGGCGCAAGAATGTGCCGAGGCACATTCTTTGTTCAAGCAAGGATTTTGTAAAAGAGAGAGGAAGCAAATGAAAAAGCGAAGGATTAAAGGAATTCAGATGATTCCATATGGTCTTCTGGCCGGAGTTATGACAGAAGATTCAATAGAAGAGAGGCAAAGAGAAGTCCGCCTGACAGAGATTTCATCCGAAGGATTCCGCATCCGGCTTTGTAGGAGAGGGAAAGCAGAGGAGAACATTTATCCGAAAGCATTCAAGATCTGCTTCTATCAGATGGATCAGGCAGAGTATCGGGAGATTGAAATTCGTCATTTTCAGACAGAGGCCGGGGAACAGACAGAATTCTATCAAGCCTATGATATTTTCACAGTTCAGGAAGATTATAAAGAAGCCTTTCAGAAGCTCTGTGTCGAATACAGCCGATACATTTCGCTCAAGCTGGAACAGGATGATGCACATCTGGCGCAAGAAATGACCGGTTATCCCGCACAGGAAGAAGAGGAACATTTCAGGAGCGAAACAGAACAAAATAAAGAGTGGTTTCAGAATGCAGAGATCTTCCGAAATCTGCCGGTAGAATTAGCGGTAGAACTGGATCAGCCGAAACTATACGAACAATATCTGACCAGACCGATTGAACGGTTCATGAAAGAATACTGGCAGCAGCATGGAATCGAAGATGCGCAGATCCTGGGAAGACAACCGGACCGGTTGTATCTAGGCAATCAATTCTGTCCACATCTATTTCCGGAAGAAGAACAGCTCTTTGCACTTCTTGAGAAAGCAGATAAAGAACGGATGGAAGTGACTGTTGCCTTTTCCTTTATTCGGGAAGACAGGATTGCACAGACAGAACAGCTGTTGACACGCCTGGATCAGTGGTGTGAACAACAGGAGACTTCCGGGGCGGAGAAGAAACGACTTGAGGTTGTAGTCAATGATTGGGGACTGGCACATCTTGTGAAGCGGACAGAACATCTGATCCCGTGTCTTGGGACGCTCTTAAATAAGCGGAAGAAAGATCCAAGAATGTTCTACAAGATGGGAGATAAGACGCTGTTGGAACAGAATAATCTGAATGCAGGATTTTATCGCACCTATCTGGAAGAAAGCTTTGGAATCAGCTGTTATGAGTGGGAAAGCTGCGGTTATACACAGGAAATACCGCAAAAGATACAGAAGCATCTACACGTGCCGTTCTATCAGACAAATACGTCGAGCTATTGTACACTTTGCGCTGTACTGGAACACGGTGAACGTGGAAAACAAAGGGAGAGACAAGAATGTCCGGCACCGTGTCTGGAACATAGCTTCTTCTATCCAAAGCATTTATATATGAAGGGAAAATACAACAGTCTGTTCGCATTGGATAAACATCTACTGGACGAACCGGAGCAGTTGAAGAGAGAACTCGGAATAAAATGGAACCGTCTTGTGGTCAATCTATTGTGAAATGTGAAAAACAGAAGGATGATGGAAGAATGGAGACACAGAAAAGAAAACAGAATGAAAAAGAAAAAGCAGAGCGAAGGATGAAAATCGTTGCAGGATTTGGCTTTGTAGACGAATATATTCCATATGTCCAGGCAGGAGCAGACGAGTTGTTCTGCGGATATGTGCCATATAATTGGACAAAAAAATACGGAACCGTACTTCCACTGAACCGCAGGGAAGTGCTGGCTTATAATGTGCAACTCGGTTCTTTCAGTGAATTAGAGATCCTCTCAGCAATGATCAGGAAGTACAGAAAGCCGGTACATATCGCGATGAATTCTCTCTATTATATTCCGGAACAATATGAAGAGATTGCAGACATTGTGAAACAGTGTATGAAAATCGGATTCGACAGCTTCATCCTTGCCGATCCGGCATTGATTTTGTACCTGAGACAGAAAGGCATATCCTGTAAGATCCATCTCAGCGGTGAAGTCGGAGAAATGAACCGGGAGGCAATCAAAGTTTTTCAGGAAATGGGAATCGACCGGATCATTTTCCACAGGAAAAATACAGTTGCATCGATGCGGCAGATGATAGAAGCTGTAAATGCAGAAAGACTGGAATTCGAGGCCTTTGCATTGAACGAATTGTGTCAGTTCACAGGAGCATTCTGCAATTCCCTTCATTGTGACGAAATGGGTTATCTGTGCAGGACAGCTTACTGGGGAGATGCTGAGATGGAAGAGCGTATGGAACGAGCGATAAAAAGAACATTGGAGATAGAAGAGCAACAAGAGCAACAATATCTCTGTGGGAAGAGTGGATGTGCTCTGTGTTCGTTGCCACAGCTGGAGGCGGCAGGGATTACCCATCTGAAACTAGTTGGACGAGGAAATTATGTGGAAGATATGATCCGGGATATTCGGAATCTGAAGGCTGCGCTGGGGCTTCTGGAGGGGGATCAAAGAGAAGAAAAAGAGGCAGGGAGATATATCGATCAATTAGATAAGAAAATCTTTGCTGGTCAGCCATGTGGGAATAATTGTATTTATAATCCGGGGCAGTTTCTTTGAGGTGTATGGGGAAAAAGAGAAAAGTTCAGAATAGAAAAAGAAAGCGTATTTCGTGGAGTAGATTACTCTACGAAATACGCTTTTTCTTTAAATTGTTTCAAATCTTAGTA
>OQVH01000494.1_pt1 | contig 29782 bp, 25 predicted proteins | sample 1691641 | NCBI WGS metagenome assembly OQVH01 (sample SAMN03418286, study PRJEB22391) | human gut metagenome | biome: human-gut; feature: organic feature; material: feces | host: Homo sapiens | place: Italy | collected 2013-04
GAAATATGATTATCTGTGTTGAGTTTGTTTGTTCCAAGAGTTTCTAAATTACTATTGTAAGCAAACCAGAAAAAGAAAGGAAAGGTGAATAAATATGAGCAATGCTGAATTTATTCGCATTTGTAAAGAAAAGGTATGTGCTTATACCAATGAGCACATGGATAAGACAGATAAGAAAAAAATCACAGTAGATGATGTGTATGTGGTTTGGTGCTGCAAGACATTACAGAACCACAAAGCATTATTAAGCACTACCGCTCCGGATGGAATGTATTATGAGTTTACATATAATGGGGACAAAGATGAACTTTATATGGATGCTTATAAAAAATGGGAAAATATTTGTTACAAAATGTAAGGAGAGAGAAAAATTATGAAGAAAGCAATGCTTAGTCAGCCAATGGCTGGAAAAACAGATGAAGAGATTATTGCAACTAGGGAACAGGCAATCAAGGCCCTGGAAGCCAAAGGCTATGAAATTGTAAACACCTTGTTTACTGATGAATGGTACAGCAATGAAAAGATGAAAGAACGTGGAGTGGTACAGATTCCTCTTTGCTTTCTTGCTAAAAGTCTGGAAAATATGTCACTTTGTCATGCAGCTTATTTCTGCAAGGGTTGGGAAAATGCCAGAGGGTGCCGGATTGAGCATGATGCAGCAGTAGCTTATGGGTTAGATGTGATTTACGAAGCGTAAGTTAAAGGAGAAAAAATGAACAAAGACAAAATTGTTTTAAAAAATGAAACAGCTGTTGAACTGGAAGCAGCTGCCAGTCTTGAAAACATGAAAGCTGTATTCGAAGATATGACAGCAGTAGATCAGTTTTGGAAGAGATGCACAGATGAGAACATGTCTGAGGTGCGGATCCTGAATGGTGAAGGCTTGACCGTAGGTGCATACAAAGATATGTGTCTGATGTCACCGGCGTTTACTTTGGACAAAACCGAAGATGGAAAGATCATGGCAACATTTGGTATTCGTGAGCTGACAGATATCGAAAAACTGAAAGCACAGGTTTCCGCTAATACCGAAACATTAGCAGTCCATGACGGAGCTATTGGAGATATGGGAGCAGTAATGAGTGCTATGGCAGACCAGGAAGGAGTGACATCATAATGGGCAGGTATTATGGATTAAAAATCAGATCTGGAGAAATGACACTGGAGCAGGTGCCAAAACTCTGGAAAAAAGTAACAGAAAAGTGGTTAAAGGAAAATCCAGAGAAAAGTGAGTGAGGTAAATGAAGTTGGAAAGATTTAAAGCAATATTTATCACTATAATGAGTGCAGCATTTGCCTATCTTGGAGTATTGGCAGTACCGGTGTTTGCTCTCGTAGCACTGAATTTTACTGATTATATAACCGGAATAGTTGCATCGAAGTATCGTCAGGAACATGTGACAAGCTACAAGGGGATTCGAGGCATTTGTAAAAAAATCGGAATGTGGATCCTGATCGGTGTAGGATGGCTCATGGATAGGATGATCATATATGCAGGACAATATATAGGGTTGGACATAAAAATACCGTTTGTGATTGCTACCGTAGTAGCTGTTTGGCTTATTTGCAATGAGATCATATCCATCCTAGAGAATTTACTTGATATTGGTGTTGCTATGCCTCCGTTCCTGATGCCGCTTGCAAAAGCAATTAAAGGTCAGGTCGAAGACAAAACAAAATTGGAGTGACACATCTTTAGGCTTAGGATATCCTAAGCCTTTTTTAATAGGAGGTACACATGAAAATTTCAGAGAATGGTTTGAAACTGATAAGAAGCTTTGAAGGATGCAGATTAGAAGCTTATAAGTGCCCGGCAGGAGTATGGACCATTGGTTGGGGACACACAGGAAATGTAAAAGCAGGTCAGAGGATTACACAGGCAGAGGCAGATAAGATGTTGACGGATGATATGGGACCATATGAGCGCAATGTAGACAAATATGGAACGAAATACATGTGGAATCAAAATGAATTTGATGCCCTGGTATCATTTGCATACAATGTAGGATCTATAGATCAGTTGACAGCAAAAGGAACCAGATCGCGGGCTGAGATATCAGAAAAGATCCTGGCATATAACCGCGGTGGTGGTAAGATTTTGGCTGGCCTGACCAGAAGAAGACAGGCAGAACAGAAGCTATTTTTAACTCCAATAAGCGAACAAAAGAAAAAAGGATGGCAGCAAGAGGATGGAGATTGGAAGTATTACCTCGGAAACGGGGAGCCTGTAAGAAATGACTGGTATTGGTACGATGATAAATGGTACTGGTTTGATGGTGCAGGAAGAATGGTCAAGAATACCTGGTATAAATACAAAGATAAATGGTATTACCTTGGCGCGGATGGAGCTATGCTGACCGGTCAGCAAACTATTGATGGGAAATGGTACGTGCTGAATGAAGATGGAGCTATGGTTACAGACCCGGTAACTTTAACCCCTGACCAGGATGGAGCGCTTACCTGGCCGGGACTGAAAGAGTAGGTGCTTATATGACAGTAAACGATTTGATTAGTGATATCACATCTTTAAGAGGGCAGCAGTATGGTACAGACATGATCATGGGATGGATCAATGAAATTGAGGGACAGGTCATTGAAGAAGTAATCAACCGGGCGGAAGGATATAATCTGGAATTTATTCCAATGGAATATGAAAAAGACCAGGATAAAAAATTAAGTATTCCGGATCGGTTCAAGGATGTCTATGTTAATTATCTGCTTTCAAAGATTGATTATCACAATGAAGAAACTGAACGCTATAACAATGACGTTGTAATGTACAACTCCGCTTATGATGCATATGCTGCATGGTTCAGGCGCTGCAATCGGGCAAAAAAAGCACCGTTATTTTCCAAATTTTAAGGAGGAGCTTTAATGGGACGATTACCAATGCTGACAATGACACCGAGAGGGGACAGCAAACAGATAGGATCATTTGGGGGACTGAACAAAGGTCTTGTAATTGGAGAAAATGAGTTTTCGGACATGAAAAACATGTCTTCAGATGTTTTCCCGGCGATAGCGGTCAGAAAGCCAAGAGGAGAAATCCTGAAAAGTTTATCAAAACCTCATGGGATCATTTATAAAAATGGTTTGGCCTATGTGGATGGGACAAAGCTGTATTACAAAGATAAAGAAATTGCAACAGTCCAGGATACAGATAAGCAGCTGGTGAGTTTGGGAGCCTATATTGTGGTATTCCCGGATAAAATTATGTATAACACATCCACTGGAGAAAAGACAGCATTAGAGGCTTCCTGGAGCCAGGCTGCAACAGCAACATTTGCACAGACGACAACCGGAAGTACCATGGTAAAGATTAGTTGTACCGGAATCGGAAAGCAATTTAATCAGTTTGACGGTGTGGAAATATCCGGTTGTACAAACAGTAGCTTTAACAAGACTACGGTGATTCAGGAAAAAGCAGATGACTACATTGTGATCATAGGTGATCTATCATCCAGCTTTACTCAGGAATCTGGGCTAAAGCTTACCAGAAAAGTACCGGATATGGATTATATTTGTGAGAATGGCAACCGCTTGTGGGGCTGCTCCAGCGCAAATCATGAGGTATATGCAAGCAAGCTGGGAGATCCAACAAACTGGAATGCGTTTGAAGGGATCAGTACAGATTCGTATGCGGCTACAGTTGGATCAGATGGAGATTTTACAGGCTGCCTGTCTCATATGGGATATGTGCTGTTTTTCAAGGAAGATACGATCCATAAGGTTTATGGAGATAAACCAAGTAATTTTCAGATCAATACATCATTCCCGGTCAGAGGTGTTGCAAAAGGGTGTGAGAAGACAGCATGTGTTGTAAATGAAACATTATTGTATGTGTCCAGGAGCAATGTATGCAGTTTTGACGGAGCGTATCCGGAATCTGTATCGGATGCACTGGCAGAGGTACGGTTTCAGGGCGGTGTGGCTGGTCAGCATAACGGAAAATACTATGCATCGTTACAGGATGTATCAGGGCAGTGGAATATCTATGTGTATGATTTAAAAAAGGGTATGTGGCACAAAGAAGATGATATGCAGGCTTTGTTTATGGCATACGGAGAAGGACAGCTATACTGTGTTGATTCCACAGGAAAACTTTTTACAATCAGCGGTTCAAGGGATGAGCAGATAGAGTGGATGCTAGAGAGCGGAGACCAGTTGGATGGAAGTGTGGAGTATAAGTTCTTAAAAAGACTGCTTTTTAACTTGAAACTGGATCCGGGAAGTGAAGTGGACGTATTTATAAAATGCGACAGTGAACCAGAGTTTGAAAAGAAAATTTCTTTTACTTCTCAGGGATATAGAACGCAGGTGCTTAATATAATCCCAGCCAGATGCCAGAGATACCGGTTCCGTCTGGAAGGAAAAGGACCGGCAGTTTTGATTGCTATGAGTAAATATATAGGATATGGGAGTGATATTCATGGCAGTATTTAAACCCATGATTATTCAGAAAAATGAAACAGACATAGGAAAAGTTGTACGGCAGTTATACCGGTTTAGTGAGGATCTCAAATATACGATTTCAAATTTGAGCCTGGAAGATAACATTTCAAATGATGTTTTAAATTCTATTACGGATAGAAACAACAAAGTAAGAAAAATTCAGTTTTCAACGGATGCGCTGAACATTGAATATGATGATTATGCCTCATCTGTACAGACTAAGTTATCCCAGTCTTCGGAAAGTATTCAGTTGTTGGTAGCAACAGGGAACGTTGTCCATGAAATGCTTACCAGAATGGAGATGTATGGAGAATATATCCGACTAACTAGCGGACACCTGATTATCGATGCCCAAAATATGAAGTTAGATAAGCCTGGAAATGCATATTTTTCTGGAAATATAACGGGTGGATCTATCAACATCAACAATCGTTTTGCAGTATCTCCTTCCGGCGATGTGTACATAGATGATGCTCTGACTACAACTACCTTAAATCCTGCGAAAGCTATCGTGGCTGCTAATATGGAAATTTACAATGATGATGATTACATCAACGTTATTGGGAAAGCAGCTACATGCAGCGAACTTTATGTGTCTGAAAATCTGAACTGCCGGAAGGTGCGGTACACGTCAGACAAAAGGAAAAAACAATGTATTAAAGATATTGAGAAAGCGGATTTTGCTGGACTAATACCGGTATCGTATTCTTTTCGAGATTCAGGCAATAGGGCGATAGGATATATTGCACAGGACGTCTACTTGACACAGGAGAACGGAGAAAATGCTTTAGGGGTAAATCGGTCGGGTAAATATTTAGAACTGCCGTATGTGGCTTATAGTGCGTTGTACGCAAAAGGAATACAGGAGAATCAGAAAAGAATAAACAAATTAAAAGAACAGATCAAGAAGGTGAGAGATGTCAAGCTTTAATATGCCTGCGTTAGGTGGGCAAGATAAAAATATGAAAAAAGTTTATAGCTATATCCAAATGTTGAATGAACAGCTTAGATATAGCTTGAGCAATATAACTCCGGAAAACAATTTTACAAAAGATTCTTTTCTTAAGTACCAGGAAACAGATGAATCCATTAGTCAATTGGAAGTAACTATGAATGGATTTATCAGCCAGTTTACCAATCTGAAAGAAAGCACGGAAACTAGCATCAGGGTGTTGAATGGTCAGATTGCATTGAAAGTGAGCAAAGATAAACTGTGTTCAGAAATATCAGCAACATCAGATGCTATTACATTTAAGACAGGATATCTAGTTATTGATACGAATAACTTCAAGCTATACAAAGATGGAACGGCTTCATTTAGTGGAACGATCAATGGTGGATCTATCAATATAAATGATAAGTTTAAAGTATCATCTTCAGGCGCAGTGAGTGTAGATGCCATAACCTATGCAGACACGATCACTACACAGGGACTTCTGTATACAAATTATATGCGAATATCAGGGAACGCGGATGTCAGTGGAACGCTGGCTGCAAATACAGTAACGGTATCTGGTGATGTGTCATGCGAAACACTGTATGAAAGATCAGATAGGAGATTGAAGGAAAATATCAAAGAGATTCCGGATGAAATAGCCTTAAATTTAGTCTTGGGAATGAGACCGGTTACTTTTAAGTTTAAAGATTCCGATCAAAGGTCAATGGGATTAATTGCCCAGGAGCTGGATGCACTTCAGAAAAAGCTTGGAACAAATCTTCCTTTGGTAGATCATTCCGAAGAATACTTATCAATTCCATATGGAAACAACAGCGTATTATTTGCTGGAGCAATAAAGGCGCAGCAAAAGGAAATCAAAGAATTGGAAAAAGCTTTAAAAGAGATTAAGGAGGCAGCTTAGTGAAGATTGTTTTTGAAGAAAGTGATATTAATACAGCACTGATCGCATTAAATCAGTTAAAAGTTGAGGGAGTAACACAGGCAGGGATTCTGCTTACAATCAATCGAATGCTCCAAAATGGAGAAAGAATGGAATCTGAGACTAAGGACCAGCCGGAAGATAAGAAAGGGGAATAAGTATGGCAGTTGCATCTATTGTTGATTATTTGAAAAGCCGTAACATGGACAGCTCTTACGGAGCCAGAAAAAACCTTGCATCTCAGTATGGAATTACTGGATACAGCGGAACTGCACAGCAGAATATGTCACTGTTGAAGTCATTGCAGCAGCAGTCTCAGAAATCACAGGCAGCGGGGCAGCAGAGTAATGCCAACAACCAGAATCAGAACGTAACAATTACACCGGTGAGCGATGATGGCAAGACCGGACCGGGACATCCGGCGGCTACATACTTGACGGATTATAACTATGCAAAGTTTTCGCCATCTGCACGGACAACGGATTATGCTGATCGATTGGATGAAATTGAAAATAATAAGCCGGATGAATACTATAGCAAGTATCAAGGAACAATTGATGGGATCATTGATAATATATTAAACAGGAAGTCATTTGACACGAATAGTGTATATGATTCAGATCTGTATAAAAACTACCGGGAACAGTATATCCAGCAGGGACAGAAAGCCATGAGGGATACCATGGGAGCAGCAACAGCGGCTACAGGTGGTTACGGATCCACTTATGCACAGGCAGCAGGACAGCAGGCGTATGACAATTACCTGAGCCAGCTGAACGATAAGTCATTTGACATATATGACCGTGTATATCAGCAGTATCTGAATGAAGGACAGGAGCTGTATAACCGTCTGAATGCAGTAAATAACCAGGATAACATTGATTATAGCAGGTATAGAGACAGTGTAAATGATTACTACAATGATCTAAATTATTACGCTGGACGATATGATAGCTCATATAACCAGGATTTTGGAGCATACCAGACAGATCTTTCTGCGCAGCAGTGGGCGGAACAGTACGCATACCAGAAGACCCAGGATGCACTTGCACAGCAGAACTGGCAGACACAGTTTGACTATCAGAAACAGCAGGATGCATTGCAGCTGGAATTGCAGAGACAGCAGTTGGCGGCATCACTGGCTAAAAAAGCATCCGGAGGCAGTGGAGGAAGTAAAAGCGGTGGTAAATCAAGCAAGAAAACTTCTAGCTCTGCAACGGACCTGTCTAACTATGTGGCAGATGCGAAGAAGCTCCTTAATGCGAAAGATGGTCATGGCATTAATTATTATGACGATTCGTATGTGATTGAGTATATCGCTGATAAATATCCAAGTCTTACAGATAGCCAGATTAAAAAAGTTATGACCCAGGCTGGTGGAGATTATGATAAGGGTCTGAGAACACTGAAAAAGATTACCGAAGAATAGGGGGCATAGAAAGTGGCTACTACGTTATCCAGTGTACTGAAAAAGAAGAAGGCAATGGAGGGATATCATCCTAAATTTGATAATGAGGATAATGATCCGCTAAGAAATACGTCTGGAGAAAGAAGCTATGCCTCACAAGGAGGCGGAGCAGAGGAATACAGTGAACTGCGTACAATGTTAAATAAAAAAAAGGAAAGAGAACGGAAACAAAGGGAAGAGGCAGAAGCTGTAAGAAAAAAGCAAAGCGAAGAAAGAGCACAAAAAATACGTATTGAAGCTACAAAGCAACATACAACTGCCATGACAGATTTTGTACGTAGTGATCGCGAAAAGGTAGCAGAAAGCGCTATTCCTATGGCAGATGCAATAAAAAAGTATAAAGAATATAAAAAAAGCCAGCAAGAGCAACAGATATGGGAAAAAGCAAAGAACAAAATCGATAAGGAAGAAAAAGAAAGCGGAATTGATTGGAATAATGTTGAAAATCAGTATGATGAACAGTATGATAGGGAGATTATCAAAGATTATAAGAAGAAAAAGTTAGATGAAAAAAAAGAGTTAAATAAACAGCAGGCAGAACGAAATAAAGTTGGTGTTGATTATGGTGGCTCTTTTATTAAATATACTGACATTCCTGAAATGGATGATTTCAAAGAACAGGTTGAAAACGGAAAAAATAAACCCAATGCCGTATCAGGGATTCAGGTATTTACGCCACTTGATTATTTAAGTAAAGACAGGCGGGCATTAAGAAGATCATCCAAGGCTACAAATGATTGGATGAATGACGATGAAAAAAATGTATATTATTATTTGAACGGAAAATTTGGTCCACAAGCTGCGGAAAAATACATTGATTCGTTGCAAACTGTATTAAATGAAAGAAGTGCAACTGATATCAAGGCTAATGCTCAGGACTTTGCAAAAAAACATCCAGTTGCAGGGGTAGTGGCAGATGCATTGACAGCAACATCAACAATGGCGGCATATCCGGCAATGGTTGCAAAATATGGATGGAGTGCTGCAAATGGCGATAAAGATAATATAGATCCGAACGATCCTATGTTTACGGCCAGCGTATTAAACGAAGGATTTCAAAAAGGGGTATCAGAAAACGAAAGTCTTACCACACTTATCCCTAATGAAAATATAAGAAATTTTGCAGTGGGAACGGGTATGTCAATGGCGGAAAACATTGGACGGTTGCCTATGGGAGCGGTAGGATTAGCAGCAGCCGCAGGAGGAGCAGGATTATCCGCAACGAAAGATGCTGCTGAACGCGGAGGAAACATTCAACAGTCATTAGAGCTGGGAGCGGCAAATGCAGCAGCAGAGGCATTTTTCGAAAAGTTTTCATTGGAGGGACTTGAAAAATTTAAGACACATCCTGGAAAGGGTGTAAGAGAATTTTTGAAAAATGTTGCAAAACAGGCAGTGACGGAAGGGTCGGAAGAAGTATTTACAGAAATTGCGAACACGATATCTGATCAACTTATAATGGGAGAATTGTCTCAATATAACCAAGAATATGAAATATATAAAGCAAAAGGATTCAGTGAAAGTGAGGCTAGGAACAGGGCATTTGAAGATTTTTTGAAAAATGTAGCTATGTCGGGATTGGGAGGTGCTGTATCTGGTGGAATCATGGGAGCTGGTGGTCAGATCCTTGGAAATACTGAGAATAATAGAAGACTAGCAGACTACGGAAGCAGATTAAACCCTGATTACAGGGATTATTCGGAAGGAATTGATACAGACAGAAGCAGCTATCAGAATGAGGAAAGCTGGAAAGAGGCGGTAGATTTACAGCAGCTTGCTAAAGAATATGCAGAGCGGCAGAAAAACAAAGAATTTATTAAGAATCGAGACAAAGCTGAATATGACATTCGTATGCAGGAATGGTTTAATCGTGTACAGGCAGAACAGTCATCAGGTTCGGATGCGAATGAAAGATTTCAGGATACACAGAATCAGATGAAAGAAGAACCGGTACAGGAAGAACCGCCAGTGCAGGAAGAAGAGCCGGTACAGGAAGACTGGTCAGTGCAAGGAGAGCAGCCAACGCAGGAAAATGTACAACAGAATACAGAGCAGAACCAGGCTGAACCTCAAATACAAAATGTACAGAATCCTACGGAAAATTTACAAGAAACAGCAGACAATGTACAGAATCCGGTCACAGACACTCAGGAGGCGAAAGAGTACCGTTCAGGATATGGAAAGAACGGTGGTGAGGCTTTGGTCAATACATATGATGGATCTGTAGATGTATCTACATTCAACAAAGCATTTGGCCGTGCTTATGACGCAGGCTATAATCAGATCGATCTGGACACAGCTACTCACTCGGCTTTAATGTCTCTTTTATCCGATCAGCAGATAGAAGCTGCCTACCGTGCCGGTATCCAGGATTATAATCTAGATAACCAGATTAAACCTCAGTACACACAGGGACAGCCCAAAGAGGGCGGTTTAGGCACTGTATCTGACTACGCAACACAGGATCAGCGCAATGTAGCAGAGCATATAGGAAAGAAAACAGGCATTAAGATTAACCTGGTAGACAACCTTTCCCAGGAGAATGCAACAGCATCATATAAACCAGGAGAGATAACCATAAACATCAACTCCGAGGATTTTAACGGATCTCTTTCTCACGAATTGACACATTTTATTAAAGATACAGCCCCAGAATCTTACCGCTTGTATCAGGAGATCGTGACAGAAGCACAAATGAAGACAACCGGAAAAGCCTGGGAAGATTTAGTAGAATCATACACCAACCGCTATAAGGATGCCGGGCAAGACCTCACCCGTCAGCAGGTAATGGAAGAGATTGCCGCAGATGCGACACAGAAATTCTTGAACGATCCGGATTTTATCGACCAGGTAGTAAAAAAAGATCGCAACTTAGCCCAGAAGATCATTGATTTCCTGTCAGATGTGATCGATTCGATCAAGAACCTGATCAAAACTGGCAGCACCCGCGCAGCAGCAAAGAATCTGGAACAGGATGTACAGATGTATGAAGATGCCCGCTATGCTTGGCTGCTTGGTCTGGAGCAAGGCAGCAAGGACTATAAAGCAGGTAAAGAAAGAGCGGATAACATCATGCAAAGCAGCAAGTATGAATTAAATCAGTTTGGATTTGAGGAATACGGAGAGAAAGAGAAAGGCTGGTGGAAAAATAACGACAGTATCATAATATGCAACACAAAACAAGATATTGCAGATTTTTACCGCGATCATGTCCACAAAAAACCATATGCAAGATTATATATTGGAAAAATAGGTCCAGAGCTCGCGCAACGGATTTACAAAGACACAGGAGTCAATACAGAAAATTTAAATGTTGCCATTACAAGCGAGTTTGAAGACAGCCATAGCAATCCAGAAAAAGAAAGATCGAGAGGGCAGACACCGGTAACGCCGGAGATACTATCAAGACTTCCGGAAATTATATCAAGCTACGATAAGGTAGAAAATACAACCAGTTCCAAAGATAGAAAACCAGTTCTGAAATTCGAGAAGGATATTAATGGAAAAAATGTTGCCGTAGAATACGTTAGAAGCAAGAAAGGAATGCTTGAGCTGCACACAATGTATGCGTGGGAAAATAAAAATAGCAGGAGTGTATCCACTACGCTTACAATGCCAGAAAAAACTGACCCGTACAGAACGTCCGAAACGTATAGCGTCATTACTCCTGCTACTAAGGACAATATACAACCAGGTACAGAAAAAAGCAAGACTCGTTTCCAGTTGGATGATGTAGACGATACTATGAGTGAACGTAGAATTCAGGCATTGCAAGACCAAAATGAAGCTTTAAAGCAGGCGAATGATCTTCTGGAACAGCAGTTTAAGTTGACAGACAAGGATGCAGTGCGGACTGAGGATATCAAAAAAGTTGCAAGGAATATTTTGAAAGAGTATGGTAGCAAATATCCGAGTGAAACATTGGAAAGAAATCTGTCTAAGCTTTATCAGTATATCCGTGGTGCTGATCAGGTGGATGGACAAGCCATTACAGAAGCAGCTACCAGTATGGGTAAAAGCATCTTGAAAAAGTCACAATCGGTGGAAACAGAACAGACTGAAAGATATAAAGATGTGCGAGACTTGATAAAGAATACAAAAATCTCAATTTCGGATCAAGATAAACCTGATCTTGCATCTGAAGGGGGATATAATGATTTCAGAAGACATAATTTTGGAAGGATGAAATTGGGAGCTGATGGAGTATCAATAGATTCATTTTATACAGATACATTAAACCCGGCAGATCCTGAAAAATTCCCTTTGAGCATAACACATCCAGCTGACCGACTGAAACAAGTAGCAGCATTTTTAGATGAAACAGCTCCGCAAGTTATAAATCCGTATGCTGCTGATATGGAAGAAATGTCATACATGATCGGTCAAGAAATTTTAGATTCGTATTTTGATGTGAGAAAACCAAGTGCGACGTTTGCTGATAAAAAAGAGGCTCAGATGCAAAAATTGCGCTGGCAGTATCAGCAGAAGATAAGAGACTATAAAAATGATTTGAAATCAAAGTATGATGAAAGCCTTAAACAGATTAAAAAGCAGAACCTTGAAGAAAGCGCACGCCTGGCAGAACAGTATAAAAACCTCACAGAAGCAGAGCGAAAAGAGCAGAGGGAGTATTATAAAAAAAGGATGGATGATCTGCGAAACAGCAAGAACCAGGAATTGGCAGCCATGCAGCAGAGGAGCAAAGAGCGGATCAAGTCATTGAGGGAGAATCAGCAGAAAAGGGAAGATAAGAGACAGATCATCAAAGAAAGAAAAAAATTACAGAATTGGTTGCTGAAACCGACTGATTCAAAGCATATTCCAGAGGGACTGAGACAATCTGTAGCGGCTTTCCTGAACAACATTGATTTTTCTCCAAATGATGAGGATAGTGTGATTAAGACCCAGCGAAAAGAAGACTGGAAAGCAGCCCAGGATGCATTTAAGGAGATTCTGGATAATGGCGGTGTTTATGTGGACCAGAAGACTGGTGATACCATGACCATGGATATTGACCCAGATATTGCGCAGCGCATTCAGGAGTTAATTGAAAAAACAAAGGGAATTGATAAACTGGATAACTTGGATGCATATGGCATGGGTGAGCTTAAAAAGACGGTCATGGCTATGAAAAAGGCTATAACAGAAGTAAATGATCTTAAGAGCAACAAAAAATCTGGAGAACTGAGTATTCTGGCAGATGGAGTGTTTAGGGATCTGGAGCAGAGGCGGAATAAGGTGGAGTATGTAGGACCTGCGGGAATGGGAGATAAACTGTTGAATTATGACATGCTGGATCCCCAGACCATGTTTGGAAAAATGGGAGACAACATGAAGTCCACCTATGATGCATTGCGTAGCGGACTGGATAAAAAGACAGAAAAATTGAGATCTGCTCAGGAATATGTGGATGATATTGTGGATAAGTATGGAATCAAGCCTAAAGAATTGCGTGAATGGACGGGATCAAATGCCAAGACACAGCATTTTAAGACTTCGAGAGGTGAGATTGATCTTACTGTAGCTCAGGTGATGTCGCTGTATGAGTTAAACAAAAGAAGCCAGGCCAGAGGACATATGTACGATCGAAAAGGCGGTATTAAGCAGGCACCGGTACTTGGAAAAGCTAAACTGGAAGGGAAAACTTATACACCGGCCCAGATAAAAAAGAACTATCGCCCTGTAAAGGTTACAGAGGCAGATGTAGCAATGATTACAAAGACTTTAACACCGGCGCAGCGTGCTCTTGCGGATGGATTGCAGCAGTTTATGGGAGATCAGTGTGCAGCCTGGGGAAATGAAGTAACCATGGACATGTATGGTTATGAAAAATTCACAGCAAAGAACTACTTCCCAATTAGCACAGATAAAAACTATGTGGCAACCAGGCAGGGAGATGCGGGAAATAAAGAGGCAACTATTAAGAACATGGGAATCACCAAGAGCACAACCCCATATGCGAATAATCCATTGATTATTGAGGACATCTTTGATGTGTTTAGCCGCCAGGTTGATAACATGAGTACATATAACGCCTATGTGGTTCCGCTGTCGGATCTTAATAAGGTGTACAACTATAAGGACGCAAGAGGAACAACAGAGTTTGGATCATCTATCAAAGAAGAGATAGAGAGGACATTTGGAAAAGAGGGAAATGATTATATCAACAAACTGGTATTGGATCTAAATGGTAGCATTAATAAGGAACGAAGCATTAGTGATACGCTATTTTCCAACATGAAAGCAGCATCAGTTGCTGGAAATCTTCGCGTAGCCATTCAGCAGCCTACAGCGTATGTCAGAGCCTCAATGGAGATAAGCCCCAAGTATTTAGCACAAGGTGCTTTTACTATTACCAAGAAAGGACAGTGGGACCTAATCTGCAAATATGCACCGATCGCGCAGTGGAAAGACTGGGGATTTTATCGGATGGATACCAGCCGCCAGATGAAAGACATCATGTTTAATACAGACAGCGCAAAGCAGAGGTTTGTGAACAGCACTATGATCCTGGCAGAGAAAGGCGATGAGTTAGCTTGGAATCGCCTTTGGAGAGCTTGCGAATTTGAGTGTAAAGATCAGCATCCAGAATTAAAAGAAGGTTCAGAGGAGTTTTACACCCAGGTAGGTAAACGCTTTGGTGAAGTGGTAGATAAGACTCAGGTTGTTGATTCTGTATTGCATAGAACGCAGATCATGCGTAGCGAGAAAGATTTTAATAAATTAATAACAAGTTTTATGGCAGAACCACTAAAGACGTATGATATGTTATATCGGGCGGCTGTAGATTTAAAAACAGGCAAACCAGGTTCTCGGAAAATGGCTGTAAGAGCGGCGACTGTATTTACAATGACTAACATTATCACAGCGCTTGCGGCATCAGTGGTTGATGTGATGCGCGATAACGATCGCGATAAGAACCTTAAGGAGAAGTACCAAGAAAACGTAGAATCCAATTTTTGGGACAACATGAATCTCTTAAATAATGTACCATATGTAAAAGAAGTTTTCTCTATGATGGCCGGATATTCTCCTAAGCGTGCAGATTTAGCAAGCATTGAGGATCTGTATTATGCCTGGAATCGTATCGATCAGTTACGAGAGGGAAACAGTCAATATACACCGCAGTATGTGGCGATATATTCTGCTCAGATGGCAAGTAAATTAACAGGTATCCCGATTAAGGGTCTTACACGTGATATGGGAGCTGTAGCGGATACGATATTTGATAGCATAGGAGGAAAAGCAGACTATGCTTGGTTAAAACAGAAATACGATATTGGAAGCAAGCAGAACTTGAATATGTATGTTGGTATGATGGTGCAGGCACATAGAAGCGGAGATCAGGACTTCCAGCAAAAAATCAAAACGGATCTTAATAAGGCTGGCATCGATAACGATACCATTACAAAAAAAATCAAGACCATCATCAAATCAGAGCTGATAAGTAAAACCACAGTGAATCCGCTTGTTGATGCGGCAGCCCAGGCAAAAGAAGCCTATGATCTGGAGACATACGAAAAGACAGCAGAGCAGCTGATAGCTCAGGGGTATGCGCCTAAACTGGTTAAATCCGCCATAGATACAAGAATTAAGCAGCTTGAAGGCTCTGGGGATGATATAGACTGGGAAGCAGAGGCAGAAACAGAACCGGATAGCCTGTATGGAGATATCCTGACGGATCAGGGTGCATCAGAGGATAGTAGCAGTGTAAAATTCTATAGCAATTCGGATCTTCTGGCAGCAATAGGCCAGTATGATAATAAAAATGCTAAATCTCTGGATCCTTTTAAAAAGATGGCAGATGCCATTGTAAAAAGTAAAGTGGATGAAGGAAAGACACAGAAAGAGGCTGTAGGTTCGATTAAAACATCCATTACAAGTCATTATAAGCCTTTATGGATTGCAGCCGACAGAAAAGGCAGAGAAGAGATCCAAAATGTCCTTAAACAGCTTAAGGTAAATGGAAAGGCATTGTATACCGGAGAGGATTGGACGAATTGGAATAAGGCAGCAAAAAAGAAGCAAAAGAAGCAGTAGGAATAGGGAGGACCAGGTATCATAAAAAGTACCTGGTTTTTTCTATGCAATAGTAATATAACTGCGATTAGAAAACGTGTTTACGGATCGTATTGGGTCAGTGATTCTGGTGGAAAAACATATTTGACTATTAGCTTAAATGATTTTGGATTTACGGGAACAATAAGCGAATATCCATGTGCCCAGGTATCAGTCCAAACAAGCAATACAAATGTAAACTCCGATGTATGTGCATTAAGCTATAAGGTGCAAAATAATGAACAGATCACAGTATTTTTAAATAAGGCATTTACGGGTGGTTTAACCATTGCTGTGGCGATAAATTTACAGTAGTTATTTTTCCGTCCAACTACTCCAAATGTTGTTGTCTCTTTGTCTGACATAAAATTTAGGATTACCTGCAGATAATGCAAGTTGTGCATTATAATTTGAATCATTATTATAAACACTCAAAACAATACCTGCTGTTGCCTGAGTTAATCCCTTTTTATATGGAGAATTAGCCGAATTTACATCATAACGTCCTAAAATCACATTGGGCGAATCTAAATCTGTTATATATCCATACACACCATCTAAATTACTATTGTGAGAGTGCATCCACTGTGCTATAATTCGATTGTCTAGAAGGAATTATAACCAGTTGGACAGTGGAAACACTTACAGCAGAACAAAAACATATGTTTTCCGCGGAGACAATGCCTGCATTGTTTCCGTATTTTTTATTGCAGCAATAGTTGAATGATATTATTATGAGTTTTTACAGTATGGTGGTCCCGACGGGGAAATGGGTGCTTCCATGCGTTATCTTTCCCAGCGCTATTCCATGCCATACAAGGAGTGCAAGGCAGTCCTTACAGACATTGGCACGGAAGAGTTGGCCCACTTGGAGATCGTGGCGGCCATCGTCCACCAGCTTACCCGGAATTTAACAGCCGAACAGCTGGTAGAACAGGGCTTTGGTCCTTATTATATTGACCATACTACCGGGATCTGGCCTCAGGCTGCAGGCGGTGTACCGTTTAATGCCTGTGAATTCCAGAGCAAGGGAGATATTATCACCGATCTTCATGAAGATATGGCTGCGGAACAGAAAGCCCGCTCCACATACGACAATATACTCCGTGTAGTCACAGATTATGACGTATGTGAGCCTATCAAATATTTAAGAGAGCGGGAGATCGTTCATTATCAGAGATTCGGTGAAGCCCTGCGCATCACCCAGGAGAAGTTAGACAGCAAGAATTTCTATGCGTTTAATCCGTCTTTTGACAATGGAAAAAGTGTGATCCAGCCGAGAAATTAAGGGGATCACAAAAATCCCGCAGTAAAATCCAGCGGTATATAAAAAGCCCGGCAAAACCGGGCTTTTAAACAGTAAAATATTACAGAGTAAGCAATATTCCACCAAGTTTCTCCACATCTTCCTTCTGATGGGTGGAGATCAGAAGGAAACGATCCTGTCTGTATTCCTTTAAAAATTTTATGACCTCATCTTTTGTTCCCTCATCCAGACCTGTAAAGGGTTCATCCATTAAAAGCAGATCCGACCTGGTAAGAAGAGCCCGCAGGATGGCAGTCCGCCGTTTCATACCGCCGCTTAAGGTAGATACCGGCCGGTTTAAACATTCTTCCGGCAGAAGACGGCACATAGCTGTGAGGATCTCATCCCTGGAAATCCCGGAAATTTCAGAAGCATGTTTTTTCTGCACCATCATCACATTTTCCAAAGGGGAAAAAGAAGGACAGAGCCGGTCTTCCTGGAAAACAGCGGAAATGCGCAGAGAACGGGAAGCATCTGTATCAGTTTCAGTCCCGGCTCCGGACCCCACATTCCAGATAATATCCCCTTCATCTGCCTTTTCCAGTCCCATAAGAATACGGAATAAAGTGGTTTTTCCTGTTCCGGAAGGACTCATCAGGCAGTAGGTCTTATACCGGTCTAAAGTCAGGTCCACATTTTTTAAGACGGTCAGTGTACCATAAGATTTTGACAGGTTTTTAATTATGATCTGTTCCATATCAGTGACGTACCTTCTTTAATAATGTAAGAAAAACAAACTCAAAAACTGCGCTTATAAGGATAATGGAAAAGGTCCAGGCAAAAAGCCCGGAAGTATCCAGATACAGTTTTGTGTAATATAGTTGCTCGCCAATAGAAGCTTTCGGGATACCGATCACTTCTGCAGCAACTCCTGATTTCCAGCTCATTCCCAGGGCAGTCCTGCAGCTGCTTACCAGATAAGGGTGGACAGCCGGGATGAAGAGGTAGCGTACTTTTTTTAGAAATGGCATGGAAAAGACCTGGGACATTTCCAAAAGCTTTTGATCCATATTTTCAAGTCCTGCCAGCGTAGCGCCATAGATCATGGGAACTACCACCAGAAAAGAGATAAAAACAGACAGATTTTCTGACCCGATCCAGATCAGTGCCAGAATGACAAAGGAAGCCACCGGTACAGATCGGATCATCAGCATAGGCGGTTTTAAAAATTCTTTCACCAGGGGAAAGGCCCAACCAAGGCTTCCAAGAAGGATCCCAAGGCAAAAAGCACTTAAAAATCCCAGGCAGATGCGAAGGGAAGAGTGAAACAGGCTCAGCCAGAAATCCCCGTCTTTTAACAGTCCTGCCAGCGTCAGTGCCATGTCAAAAGGCCCGGCAAAAATAATATTGTTGTGGATGAAAAGGTCCGCCAGCTGCCAGATCCCGATCCAGATCAGCCAGCAGACCCAGTTTTTTCCATATTTTTTCATCAGATTTTTCATTGAAGCAATAAGAAAAGGATCCTGTAAGTGATTTATGGAAGATAGTAGAAGTCATCAGCCGGTAACTGTCCGCCTACAGATTTTGCATCAGCAGCTTCCAGAACAGATAAATAGCCTGAGAGAGCAGACTTCATTTCCTCACCTGTGATGCATACAATGTTGCAGGCAGGCATAGCCTTTTTCGCAATGGGTGCCTTTTCAACGATGCCCAGTGCAGCTACCATTTCAGCAGCTTCATCCAGATGTTCGCTTGTATAGGCAGCAGATGCCTTGTGATCTTCGATGAACAGTTTCACTGCCTCTTCATTTTCCTTTAAGAAGTCGCTGCGCACAATGGTAACACCTGTAACTAACTGGCTTCCATTTTCCTTATTTAAAAGGTTCCACTGTTCGGTCAGGTCAAGAACCGGCTTTAAAGCTTCGTTCTGGATGCAGGCAGCAGTTGCAAAAGGCTGAGGAAGAACGCCTACTGCAGAAGAATCTTCTTTTAATACAGAAGCAACCTCTGTGGCCTCAGACTTAAATTCCAGAGTAACATCCCCGTCAGTAAGGCCATTTTCAGAAAGGAGATAATTCATTACATATTCCGGGGTAGTTCCTTTTCCGGTCATGTAAACGGTCTTTCCTTTCAGGTCTTCCATAGAAGAAATGGAATCATCAGAGGCAACTACATAGAGAACGCCCAAGGTATTGATGTCGATCACATTTACATTACCCTGGGTCTTTGTATACAGGATACTTGCAACATTGGCAGGGACTAAAACAATATCCAGATCTCCACTTGCAATGGAACCTACCAGTTCATCTGCTTTTCCTGCCATGGTAAAGGTATAGTCATTTTCTGTCTCGCCTTTTTCAGCGCGATCCATCAGTTCAGCCAGTCCCATAGAGGTAGGTCCTTTTAAAGAGCCAACGCGGATCGCAGTACCTGAACCGGCTGCGTCAGAAGTCTCAGTTTCTTCCTTTTCAGTTTCAGCTTCTGCCTGTGAGCTTTCAGCCTCTGTGCTCTGTGCTTCTGTTTCTTTTACAGTCTCGCTTTCAGCAGAAGCAGCAGTAGTTTCCTTATTTCCTGCACAGCCGCCTAACACTAAAGTGCCTGCAAGAGCAGCCGCCAGCAGTTTCATTGTTTTTTTCATAATAAATTATTCCTCCCTAAATAATATAGTAATAGACCTATCTTACCATAAAAATTCCTTGCTGTGGTGGTTAAGTGCTGTTAAAATGGATTTGTTGAGAAAAATAGATAGAAGAAAGGTAAATTATGGGAAAATTATACGGAATTGGAGTAGGACCGGGAGATCCGGAACTGCTTACATTAAAAGCATATAAGATCCTTAACCAGGCAGATGTGATCTTCTGTCCGGAAAAGAAAAAAGGAGCAGGTAGTTTTGCCTTTGATATTATAAAGGAACATATAAAAGACAGTAAAGCCCAGATCGTAAATCTGGAGTATCCTATGCATTATAAAGGGGACGAGCTGAAAAAAATGTGGGAAGAAAACGGACGCCTGATCTCTGAATATTTAAAAGGAGATAAAACAGGAGCTTTTATTACTTTAGGCGATCCCTCTGTATACAGTACCTTTATGTATACCCTTCCTTATATAGAAGCTTTTGGCACAGAGACAGAGGTAGTTCCGGGAATTCCGTCCTTCTGTGCAGCAGCGGCTATTTCAAAAATCCCTCTTACTGCCTGGGATGAAGATCTGGTGATCGCACCGGTCCGGAAAAATAATGCAGCGGATCTGGAAAAACTTCTTACAGAACATGAGAATGTAGTGCTTATGAAGCCTTCCACAGACAGTGAAGCCTTGGTTTCAGCTATTCAGGCAAGTGGAAGGGAAAATTCCTTTGTACTGGTAGAAAAGGCGGGAACCAAAGAGCAGCGTCTGATCCGGGAGTATCAGACCTTAAAGGAGGAGCCGGTTCCCTATCTGTCTCTGATGATCCTTAAGTCTCAGAAGCAGTAAGCTGTATTTTTTTCCTGTATTCCCCGGGAAGACAGTCGTAGCGCTTTAAAAAGGATTTTGCAAAGGCACGGCTGTTGGGAAAACCATTATTAATGGCAATGTCATTTAAACTGCGGTCTGTGTGTAGCATTTCACGGAATGCATATTCGGTGCGCAGGTTTAAAAGATAGGTTTTGTAACTGATCCCTGCATAGAGGCGGAACATGCGGGATAAATAGTTGGGTGAGAAGCCGAATGTTTCAGCTACACTTTCCAAAGTGATCGGCTGATCATAGTGTTTCTTCATATAAGAAGTAATCTGGGAGAGACGGTCTAAGTGCCGTTTCTGCCGCAGATTTCCCTCATCTGCCTCTGTTTTCATAAATTCCGTTGCCATCTGGTATAAAAGTTCATAGAAGAGGCTTTGCATTTTTAAAAGATAGGCCTTTTCTTTTTTTGTATATACATGATACATTTTTTCAATAAGAACAGCCAGCGCGCGGTTTTTCTCCTGGGACTGGCTTACAAATATGGCATAGTCCTCTTTTCCCATATAAGGGGTAAAATAAGAAACCGGGATCTGGAGCACCAGGGTCAGATTGGGTTTTGGCGCTTCAATGGAGTGGATCTCATTGGAATTGACAATGATCAGTTCCCCGGCACTTAAGGGCTGGGACTGGTTGTTAATGTAAAATTTCAGTTCCCCTTCCAGCACCAGGAAGATCTCCACAGACTGGTGCCAGTGGTTGGCGCGGCGGTAATTGCCGTTTTTTCCTTCAAAAATGAAAAATTTACAGGGCAGGTCTTCGTTTGGAACGACCATTTCATATTTAAAATCCATCCTGTAGCTTCCTTTCCGTAAAAATTCCAGGTGTACATAAGGCTTAAAAAGTCGGTCAGAACACGCAGATCCTGCAATAAAGTATACCATATGATAAGAATGATGTAAAAGGATAAGAAAGTGCTATTATAAAGATAAGAACTGCTCTGGAATGACGGTTTAGGATAAGTTATAATCATTTTAGAATATGTTTGGCAGGAATGGCTGTCATAAGAGGAGAAGGGAGAATATCATGAATTATCTCTTGGGAATAGATGTGGGAACTTCCGCAACAAAGACGGTCCTGTTTGATGAAAAGGGAACCGTGATCGCTTCCGCTTCACAGGAATATCCACTGTATCAGCCGGAAAATGGCTGGGCAGAGCAGAAGCCCGAGGACTGGAGAGATGCAGTTCTTAAGACCATAAAGGAAGTTGTTTCACAGTCAGGTGTAGACAAAGACGCAGTAAAGGGAATTGGTATTTCCGGACAGATGCATGGCCTGGTCATGTTAGATGAGGCCGGAGAGGTGATCCGTCCTTCTATTATCTGGTGCGACCAGAGAACAGGCGCAGAAGTAGAGGACATGTTAAAGATCATGCCAAGGGAAGAATGGATCCGTATCACAGCTAACCCGCCACTGACAGGCTGGACTGCAGCAAAGATCCTCTGGGTACGGAAAAATGAGCCGGAAAATTATAACCGCTGCCGTCATATCTTACTGCCTAAGGATTACATCCGCTACATACTTACCGGTGTATTTGCAACTGAAGTTTCTGATGCAAGCGGTATGCAGCTTTTAGACGTTCCGGGCCGCTGCTGGTCTGATGAAGTGCTGAAAGCATTAAATATTGACAAGAACCTTTTAGGAAAGGTACATGAGTCCTGCGAAGCAACAGGAACACTGCTTCCGGATGTAGCAAAGGAATTAGGCCTTTCTGAAAAATGTATCGTAGCCGGCGGTGCCGGTGATAATGCTGCAGCTGCAGTGGGAACCGGTGTTGTAAAAGACGGAACTGCCTTTACTACCATTGGTACTTCCGGTGTTGTATTTGCACATACCAGCAAGCCTGCCATTGATCCGAAGGGAAGGATCCATACCTGCTGCTGCGCAGTACCGGGTGCATGGCATATGATGGGTGTGACCCAGGCTGCAGGACTTTCCTTAAAATGGTTTAAAGACCAGTTCTGCCAGGATTATGTAAAAGAGGCAGAGGCCAAGGGAGTAGATGTATACGACCAGATCAATCAGGATGTTGCGTCTGTGGCACCTGGAAGTGACCGTCTGCTGTATCTTCCTTATTTAATGGGAGAAAGGACCCCGCATCTGGATCCGGACTGCAGAGGCGTATTTTTCGGTCTGTCTGCGATCCACACAAGAAAGCATCTGCTGCGGGCTGTAATGGAAGGCGTTGCTTATTCTCTCTGCGACTGCAATGAGATCCTTCAGGAAATGGGCGTTAAGGTTGACTGTATGAAAGCCTGCGGAGGCGGCGGAAAGAGCCCTGTATGGCGTCAGATGTTAGCGGATCTGTACAACTGCTCCGTAGAGCGTGTGGTACAGGATGAAGGTCCGGCACTTGGCGTTGCCATTTTAGCAGGAGTTGCCTGCGGTCTTTATGAAAGTGTGGAAAAAGCATGTGACCAGCTGATCACACGCAGGGACAGCACAGAGCCAAAGGCAGAAGATGTGGCTGTTTATGAAAAATATCACAGACTGTATCAGAAATTGTATACAAGCCTGAAAAATGATTATAAGGAGCTGGCAGAATTATCATGATCAAACAGATAAGTGTAATGGAGCCGGAATTTAAAAAGTACGGCAAGGTCATCGGAGGTTATGACCTGAAAGAAATTTTACAGAAAATGGAAGAAACTCCATGCCCGGATGATGTAGTATATGTGGCTTCTGTAAAGGAACTGGAAGATTTAAAGATCGCAGAAGAACTGGCAGACGGTGTTTACGGACAGATGCCGATCCAGATCGGTTACTGCAACGGACACAACCGTAAATTAAATGCGTTAGAGTATCACAGAGACTCTGAGATCAATATTGCAGTCAGCGATATGGTACTGCTTTTAGCAAAAGAAGAGGAAGTAGAGGATGACTATACATTAGATACCTCTAAGGTAAAAGCATTTTTCGTTCCTGCAGGCACCATGATCGAAGTGTATGCAACGACTCTTCACTATGCGCCATGCCAGACCTCTGATAAAGGTTTCCGCTGTGTAGTTGTCCTTCCAGAGGGAACTAACGGGGAGTTAAGCCACAAGCCGGAAAATAAGAGCGGCGAAGAGAAGCTTTTGGCAGCTGTCAATAAGTGGCTGATCGGTCATGCAGAAGGCGGACTTCCGGAAGGCAGCTTTATTGGACTGAAAGGTGAAAATACAGAAGTTTAGAGCATAAAAAAGTATAAATAAGGGCTGTGGTGGAACAGCCCTGTAAATATGGAGGAAAAAAACATGTTTGAGAATATCCCGAAAGTAAAAGTTGGTATCGTTGCAGTCAGCCGTGACTGTTTCCCGGAGTCTTTATCTGTAAACCGCAGAAAAGCCCTGGTAGATGCTTACAAGGCAAAATATGATCCAGAGGATATTTATGAGTGCCCAGTCTGTATCGTAGAGAGCGAGATCCACATGGTACAGGCCTTAGAAGATATTAAGAAAGAGGGATGCAACGCTTTAGTTGTTTACCTTGGAAACTTCGGACCTGAAATTTCTGAGACCCTTCTTGCAAAGCACTTTGACGGACCGAAAATGTTTGTTGCAGCAGCTGAAGAGACCGGAAACAACCTGGTATCCGGCAGAGGCGATGCATACTGCGGTATGTTAAATGCAAGCTATAACTTACAGCTGAGAAATATCAAGGCTTATATCCCGGAATATCCGGTAGGAACCGCTGCAGAGTGTGCAGATATGATCCATGATTTCCTGCCAATCGCAAGAACTGTGATCGGTCTGTCTGATCTGAAGATCATCAGCTTTGGCCCAAGACCATTAAACTTCTTAGCATGCAACGCTCCTATCAAGCAGCTGTACAACCTGGGTGTAGAGATTGAAGAAAACTCTGAGTTGGACCTGTTTGAGGCATTTAATAAGCATGCAGGTGATCCAAGAATTGCAGAAGTAGCAGCAGACATGGAAGCAGAGTTAGGAGCAGGCAATAAGAAGCCGGAGATCCTTGCAAAGCTGGCTCAGTATGAGATTACTCTGTTAGACTGGATCCGTGACCACAGAGGCTACCGCAAGTATGTTGCGATCGCAGGAAAATGCTGGCCTGCATTCCAGACCCAGTTTGGCTTTGTTCCATGCTATGTAAACAGCCGTCTGACTGGCCGTGGCATCCCGGTATCCTGTGAAGTAGATATTTACGGTGCATTAAGTGAATTTATCGGAATCTGCATCAGCCAGGATGCAGTAACCCTTCTGGATATCAACAACTCTGTACCGGAAGATCTGTACAATGAGGATATTAAGGGCAAGTTTAACTATGACTTAAAGGAAACCTTCATGGGCTTCCACTGTGGAAATACCAACTCCAAGAAGCTGGCATTCTGTGAAATGAAGTATCAGTTCATCATGGCACGTTCTCTGCCGGAAGAAGTTACACAGGGAACTCTGGAAGGCGATATCATGCCTGGTGATATTACGTTTTATCGTTTACAGAGTACAGCTGACAACATTCTGCGCGCTTATGTAGCACAGGGCGAGGTACTGCCAGTGGCAACCCGGTCATTTGGTTCCATCGGCATCTTTGCAATTCCACAGATGGGACGTTTCTACCGTCATGTGCTGATCGAAAAGGGCTTCCCACATCACGGAGCTGTTGCTTTCGGTCACTTTGGAAAGAGCCTGTATGAGGTATTTAAGTACATCGGTGTAGATGTAGAGGAGATCGGCTTTAACCAGCCGGCTGGAATGCTGTACAAGACAGAAAATCCATTTGCATAATTTCACATAAAAATTTATCCCCTTTCTGTGGCGGTTCTGTTACAGAGAGGGGATTTTTTGCGTTGCAGGAAACTTTGCAGTACATTTGTGATACCGGTGTCACACTTGCATCAGGGCGGTTGTTCGGCTATACTAGCTGTAAATTATGATGTTGGGGTCAAAAGGTATTTTGCCCCCTCTGATACCGAATTGCTACGTGCTTTGCACTCTCGCAATTCTAAAAACATTCGTAATTCGCTCATTTTTCTTCAAAAAATGGCTACTTACTCATGTTTTTTGCGGGTCCCAAGTTCAAAAATCCTCCTGCAAGCAAGCTTGCGTCGGATTTTAGACCTTTTGACCCTGGTATCAAATTATGTGATTATTTACAAACGTATGAGGTTACTACCATGAAATATCAGATAAAGGACGGCACCGTTACCTTAGGCGGTGAAACCATATTATCCCATATCGATTTTGAGATACAGGGAAACCAGAAAATTGCAGTAGTGGGAAGAAATGGCGCGGGAAAGACTACATTACTGCGTCTGATCGCAGGGGAGCTGAGTCTGGACCGGGATGACAGGCGCCAGGGACCGGGGATCACAGCTTCCAGGCAGCTGACAGTGGAAATGTTAGGACAGCAGGCACTGGCAGGGGAAGAAAGGACCGTAGAAGAGCTGGTGATGTTAAACTGCCCTGCAAAGGGACCTTTTGACAGGGAACGTTTTGAATATGAGCGGGAATATGACACCCTTTTTACAGGTCTGGGATTTCAGAAAGAAGATAAAAAACGTTCTGTAGCAGCTTTTTCCGGAGGTCAGAAGACCAAGATCGCCCTGATCCAGCTTCTTCTTAAAAAGCCGGATCTGCTGCTTCTTGATGAGCCCACTAATCATCTGGATATGGAAACAGCCAGCTGGCTGGAAGGTTATTTAAGGCAGTATCCGGGGGCTGTGGTCATGGTCAGCCACGACCGTTTCTTTATGGACCGGACTGCAGATATCGTATATGAACTGGAACAGGGAAAATTGACCCGTTATCCGGGAAATTATACGAATTACCGGGAACAGAAGCGAAAAAACTATGAGATCCAGATGAAATCCTATCTGCGCCAGCAGGAGGAGATCGAGCGTCAGGAAGAACTGATCAAACGGTTTAAAAATAAGCCTTCCAAGGCTGCATTTGCCCGTTCCAGAAAGAAAATATTAGAACGGATGCTTCCGGTGGAAAAGCCAAGGGAGGATATGGCCCATATTTTTACAGGGACTATTACCCCGCTGATCCCAGGAAGCAAATGGGTCTTTGAGGCAGAACATTTAAAGATCGGCTATGACAAACATTCATTACTGGAACTGAGCCTGCGTATCCGGAAAGGACAGAAGATTGGTATTTTAGGTGTAAATGGTTCCGGCAAGACTACTTTTTTAAAGACAGTAGCCGGATTTTTACCTGCTGTAGCCGGGGAATGTGCATTGGGAAATAATATTACTATCGGCTATTTTGACCAGTATTCCGCTGCGATCCAGTCAGAAAAAACAGTAGTAGAACATTTTTCGGATTTGTTTCCGTCTCTGACGGACAAGGAAGTGCGGACGATTTTAGGGGCCTATCTTTTTAAAGGAAAGGACGGGGCAAAACGGGTGGATGATCTGTCCGGAGGTGAAAAAGCAAGGCTGGTGCTGGCAGAACTGCTGCAAAGCCGGCCAAACTTCCTGATCTTAGATGAGCCTACCAACCATATGGATATCCAGGCGAAAGAGACCTTAGAGTCCGCCTTTCAGGCCTATGAAGGCACCATCCTTTTTGTATCCCATGACCGGTATTTTATCCGTCAGGTGGCAAAGTCCGTGCTCATTTTTGAAAATAACGCTGCTTTTTATTATCCTTTTGGATATGAGCATTATCTGGAACGGAAAGAAAAAGAGGCTTCCGGAGAGCCATTGGCAGCCAGGATAAAGGCAGAAGAGCAGGCGCTGATCGAAGGCTTAAAAGCTGTGCCAAGGGCAGAACGTCACAGGCTGCGGGAGATCCCGGAGGAAGAAGCTTATGACCAGTGGAGATTGCGGTTGGCAGCAGAGGCAATAGAAAATGCGGCAGAGCAGACGGAAGAGATCTGGCAGCAGATTTTGGAAAAAAATGGAAAAAGAGAAGAACGGGAGCTGGAACACTGGGACCAGCCGGTAAATGAAATTGCTGATAAGAACGAGGATGCGGCTTGTGGTGAAAAGCAGGAAAAACAGGCAGAAGAGGAACTTTCTGCTTTCACAGAGCAATACGAAAATGCCCAGTCTGCCTGGACCGATGCCTGTCTTTTCTGGTATGACATCTGGTGTGAGGCTCATCCGGAACCAGTCATGGATCCTGGAACATCAGACACAGATGGATCTGTTCCGCAAGATACAGAGTCGTCCAAAACGGACGGCTCCGAAATATAAGTTTGATCTACTGCGTGTTCACCAGACCCCCCAGTTCTGTGATCTCACAGCCGCCACGGGTCCTGTGAACTTTGATATATCCGGCACTGGCCAGTCGCTGCAGGCTGGTGCGGATATTGGCTTCAGAAAGCTGGATCCCTTCTTCTTTCAGCCTGCTGCACAGGAAAGAACGTCCGCTGCGGGGATTGGCAGCAATAAGGGACAGGATCCGGTGTTCCGTTATATCTAACTGCTGTTCATGCTTTCGGATCTGGTTTAAAATGTATCCCGGCAGGTCGCTTAATGACAAAGGTTCTCTGTGATAGATACAGGAAAAGTAGGTACAAACATTTTTAAGCTCCAGCACATTTCCCGGCCAGTCATACTGGTTTAAGAAGGTTAATACCGGTTCTGTCAGCAGTTCACGGGAAGAAAGCCCCGGTTCATGGAAAGAGCGTTTCAGAAAGGCTTCCAACAGCAGGGGGATATCATTTCGCCTCTGCCTTAAAGGAATGGTATATAAAGATACGGTACTTAAAAGGAAAAACAGTTCATCCAGAAATTTCCCTTCCAGTACACGGGAATACAGGTCACTGACAGATGTGACGATCAGGCGCAGATCCAGTGGCTGGGGAGAGGAACCATTTCCCAAAGGGATAAAAAAGCCATTTTTTAAGATACTTAAAAGCAGGCGCTGCAGCCCCGGGTCCGCATACTGCAGGTTATTGATCAACAGGGTTCCGCCCCGTGCTGCTTCCAGTACGCCGATCTTTTTATGTACCCCGTTTTCATTCTTCTCATAGCTCCCGATCAGGGCTGCTTCCGCAGACTCTGATTTTAAGGAAGAAATATTTAAGGAAATAAAAGGCCCGTTGTGACGTCGGGAGTTCTGATGGATGGCCTGTGCCAGCAATTCTTTTTCTGTTCCGCTTTCTCCTTCTATGATAATCGGAAAATCATTCACAGAGACCCTTCTGGCAGTGTCTAACATGTGCAGCTGCAGCGGATTGACGGTGGAAAAATAGCTGAAATCGCAAAGTTTTGTAATACGGGTGGGAAACTGTGCATCCTGGGCAGGACTGGTATGTACCAGGCGCACCTGACGGCTGTCTGCAATACTGAAGTCCTGAAACCACATGCGGAAAGCTTCCTCTCCATTGTGTACAGCAATTCCGTCATTCTGGCTGGGATAATCGTAAATGATCCCGGCCTCTTTTAACAATCTTGAAAAATCTTTTTCCTGAATATCCCGTTCTTTGATCCCGGTCATTTTCAGAAAAAGGGAATTACACAGCTCTATTTTGCCGGACTGGTTTAGCAGGCACAGGCCTTCTGAGGCATTCTCCAAAATTCCCCGGGTGATCTCTTTCATATCCAGAGCCTGGCTTAACTGCTGGTTGGAAAGTTTCTGTATCTGGATAATATGGTTTAAGTAATTTTTTGTAACCTCATCAGCCAGACTGGCGGGAAGTTTAAATACGGCGATCAGTTCATTGATGGTGGAAATGTCTACAATACGGTTGCCGATATCTACTACTTGGCGGATAAAAGAAGGGACTAAGTGTACCTCTCCGGGAGTTACGCAATACTGGATATCTTTCCGCACCTCTTCAATCACCGGAAGATAGGGAAGAAAATGATACTGGGAAAAGCCATATTCTTTTAACTGGTCCATGATCTCATAGGTGGTGTCCACTGTATCATTGACAAGGTATACAAAAGATCCCGGCGGAATCTGAAGGATGCGCTGGAGATAAGTGTGATTAAATGTACGCATACATACAAGCTGTTTTACAGAATCCGGAATGGAAAAAGGCATCTGCTCTTTTAATTCACCTGCTGTATACAGGATACAGCCTGCATCTTCCATATCTTCTGGCGTCAGGTCAGCAATTCTGGTAGACACAATGGTGAGGTATTGTCCAAAAAGGGAAGAAAGGTAAGAGGCGATCCCTACTTTTGCCACCGGATTCCGGGTAAGGATCAATAGTTTGTGCTTCATGTAAGTAATCCTCGTATAATAAGTGTATAGCCAGTAGAAATGATGGTTATGCACTTATCCTT
>OQVH01000573.1_pt1 | contig 27677 bp, 18 predicted proteins | sample 1691641 | NCBI WGS metagenome assembly OQVH01 (sample SAMN03418286, study PRJEB22391) | human gut metagenome | biome: human-gut; feature: organic feature; material: feces | host: Homo sapiens | place: Italy | collected 2013-04
GCTGTGGGCTGTTTTTGTTGCCCTCGCTCGCGGCGACTTGATTATAATATCACCAATGGGGCAGGTTGTCAACATTATTTTTCAAGTTTTTTGTTATTTTTTTGAAAGTTTTTGCATCGCCATCAAGAATTCCAGTGTTTATGCGGGTTTGCGGCATTTTATATTTACAATAAAATATCACATTTTGCAGAATTTTATTGTATTTTCTGCATTTTCTCTCTGTTTTTATCAACACTTTTCAGATGCGTATTGCATTTATGGCAGCATCTTTTTTATAACCGTACTTCCTGCAAAGCATTATCTATTACCCCGCGCGATTTTTTGTTTTACAAAAAGCAAAAAACTGCCGGAGCAGCCCCGGCAGTTTTTTCTTTTATTCTTTTTATCTATTATCTATAAGAAGTCTTTATTCTTCTAAATCTGCGTGATGTACAAAGGCATCTTTATCTTCCGGCGGTTTTCTCCAATCCCCGTAGTGTACGGTCAGTTCTTCATCATAGCCTGCCGGTACCGGGAACTTTCTTCCTTTAATGATACCGTAATCTGTGTCCTCATACAAATCCGAACGATAAAAACACGTTTCATCAATTGCATTGTTGCAGGCATAAGACCAGCCCGTTTTCTGTCCCTGATATTTAGAAGACGCCTTCTCCCACATTTTACAGACTTTCGGTGTCGTTGTAAATTTTCCTAAAAAGCGGAGTACGCCAACCTGTAATTTTTGTAGTCCGGTATATTTCTCATCTTTTAACTGGTAACGTTTTGACATGCCCAGTCCGTAAATGACCTTATACCGGAATTTCATCATTTTTCTTTTAAATTCACTGTCCGGCGCAACATCAAAAATAAAAACATCGATTCCGATTCGGTTCTGATAATTCTTATAGTAGCGGTCCTCTGCCGTTTCTTCCCTTAACGGATACCGCTCATCATAGATTCTTGGAATAAAATCGTAAAATGCAGGGCTGTAATCCTGCGGTTCAATAAAGTGCAGGTATTCCGGCAGGTGCTTTCTCATTGCCTCACAAAATGCCGGATAATCTTCACGGAATACCTTAATATCCATGTCATCATCCCACGGAATAATATCCTGTTCTCTTAATGAACCAAGCTCCGTGCCGGAATCCAGAAACCACCGGACATTTTCTTTTTTACAAATGTCATCAATAATACATAATGTTTCAAATAACAGCTTATGCAATTCTTCTCTTTTCATCTTTTCGTACCCCTTATTTCTGACTTTGTGCCAGCGCATCTTTATATCCTAAGAACAAAGACACTGCCATTCTTAAAATACATACAACCAGTAATGCAATACAGAATGCCCACATATCTGCAAGGTAAAGCGTTACCGGAATACAGATTGCGCAAAATGCTGCTGCATATACTACATTAATATACAGCTGATACCTCGCTTTTGAAAAACGAAGCAGAATGACTGTAATTACATTTGTGACAAAATAAAAGACCTGTGCCATATTTGCAATAATAAAAAACTGCTTCACTTCATGATAATTCTGTGGATATAAAATGTATATCAGAATATGTGAGGCAATCGTACAAAGCAGCGTTCCAATCACAACTGCTGCCAGCGAAAATACAGTCACCAGATTCATAAATTTCAAATTCAAATTTCCCTTGTATTTTGCAAGGTAACCGATAATAACACTGTTAAGCGGTGTTGAAATCAATGAAACCGTCTTTCCCAACAGCGATGCGATATAATATACCGTTACCGCTGTTCCGTCAATAAATATTTTTAAAACCAGTCTGTCACCGTTAAATACGATATTGGAAATGATATCTGTGATAATTAAAACGATAACAACTTTAAAAACTTCTTTAAATGATTCTTTTGAAAATTCCGTATCCTTTTTGAAAACAGAACCTTTGGCAAAAACCATTATGAGTCCTGCGATTTCTCCCGGAATTAATGCCAATGCCCACATACCGGTTACTTTAAATAACACAATACCGATTAAATATCCGATACTGATAAAAAGGTAATATAAAAAGTAACCTTTGTAATTCAGATGCAGCCTGTACTCCACATCCGCATAAAAGCGCCACATTGTAAGAATCGTAAGAATTAAAAATGTAACCGCTTCAGTCACTGTCATCGGAACGCCGCAGAACTTTACAATGATGAGCATTACCGGAATCACGATTACAGAGGATGCCATAAGAATAATATTGTAATTGATATTCCATGTATCCTTTGTCGCGCTCTCTGTCATCCGGGCATAATTACATGCACTGCCGACAGAAATAGCGATAATGTTCATAATTGATATCAGATATAAAATGTTTCCGTATTCTTCACTGCCAAGGTGGTTGTTCCACACCGGATAAACTAAAAACTGAACAACAACGTTCATTAACATTAATCCTGCAATACTCCACATGGAATCCGTCAGCAGTGCTTTAATCTTTTCTTTCATACTTATTTCCATTCTGACTTCTATTTATTTGTATAAACTGAAAATGCTACGAACCCGAAAGTCCGTAGCATTTCTAGTCAGCGGAGAAAGAGGGATTTGAACCCTCGCGCCGGTTGCCCGACCTACACCCTTAGCAGGGGCGCCTCTTCAGCCTCTTGAGTATTTCTCCAGATTCTGTTACAAATCATATAATGTGTTAAACACGAATATTAGAATACCAAAGAAATATCTGTTTGTCAATATCATTTATCAACTTATTTGCAATATTTTTTTGCAGCCTGTTCGTAAAGGTCTGTTCCTTCACTGTCAATGACCACAATAACCGGGAAATCTTCAACCTCCAGTCTGCGGATGGCTTCTGTTCCAAGGTCATCATAAGCTATGACCTCAGATGATTTTATGCGCTGTGAAAGCAGTGCCCCCGCACCGCCGATTGCCGCAAAGTAAACGGCCTTGTTCCGCACAATGGCATCCTTGACTGCCTGGGAGCGCCTTCCCTTTCCAATCATTCCCTTTAAACCGAGATCTAACAGGGTCGGCGCATACTTATCCATTCTGCTTGCCGTTGTCGGTCCTGCCGAACCGATTGGTCGTCCCTGTCTTGCCGGTGACGGTCCCATATAATAAATCACCGTATCCTGCATCTTTATCGGCAGTTCCTTATGTTCGCCGATTGTTTCATACATTCTTTTATGCGCAGCATCTCTTGCTGTATAAATCGTTCCCGTAATATATACATAATCCCCTGCTTTTAAATCTTTAATATCAGATTCCTTCAACGGGGCAGTAATGTGCTTTTCCATATTCTTCTCCATTTCTAAACTTATGAGCTGTTTTGTCACGAAATGGCGATGAGAATTTCGCGCAGTCGATTTCTCATCTGCCATCATAGATGTTTGCGTTCGCTCAGAAGCAAACATCTGTGTGAACAAGCTTTCGTTTATGGCTTGTTCACACTTCGCAGGCATTTTAATGCCGGAGGAACCGCGGACTGAATTTATTCAGTTCTGCGATAAATCCAGAATTGTGACGCCTGCGGCACAATTCTGTTATGCGAAAATCTTTGATTTAAGGATTTTCGCATTTCTCCTTTTCCGAGCGACTTTGTCGCGAAGCAACTACTATTGAAGCTTCTGATACAGTGCTTTCGGCACATACGCTTCCACTTCAATTCCGTTTTCTGTATATTCTTCTTTGATAAGCTGTCCCTGTGCGCGGATCTGCTGGATTTTTCCGGCATCGGCGTATGCAAAGGTCTGTACCAGATGCACACGGCTCTCCCGGATAATCTTTTCCAGAATCGCTTCAAAATCTGCAATGCCTCTTCCGGTACGTGCGGAAATATACGCCGTTTCATCTGCCTTAAAATCCCGTAAAACCGGCGCTTCCGTATCCGCATTTTCAAACTTATCACACTTGTTAAACAAGGTCACAACCGGCTTATCACCAACTTCAAGTTCCTTTAAGGTCTTGTATACGACATCCATCTGGATATCCCTGTCCGGTGAGGATGCATCCACCACATGCACAATTATATCCGCATACTTTGCTTCTTCAAGCGTACTCTTAAATGCCTCTATCAGATTATGCGGAAGCTTGCGGATAAATCCGACCGTATCGGTCAGCAGAATTTTTTCACCGTTTGGAAGATTCATTGCCCTTGTTGTCGGGTCAAGTGTTGCAAACAGCTTATCTTCCGAGAGGATTCCCGCATCAGTCATATAATTTAACAGTGTGGATTTTCCTGCATTGGTATATCCCACAATCGCCGCTACCGGAACTGCCGTGCGGCTTCTGTTCTGTCTTGCAACCTCTCTGTGATTCTTGATTTCTTCTAAATCTTTAGAAAGACGGCTGATTCTGTCACGGATAATTCGTCTGTCTGTTTCGAGCTTCTTTTCGCCCGGTCCTCTCGTACCGATACCGCCGCCCAGTCTTGAAAGCGTTGTTCCAAGTCCTGTCAGCCTAGTGGAGCGGTACTTTAACTGTGCTACCTCAACCTGTATCTTTCCTTCACTGGTCGTTGCACGCGAAGCAAAAATATCGAGAATGACCATGGTTCTGTCCATAACCTTTGTCCCCAGTGCATCTTCAAGATTCCTAAGTTGTGCCGGAGAAAGTTCATCGTCACAGATAATGCCCGTTGCCCCTGTTTCTTCTATAAGACTGCGGACTTCCTCTAATTTTCCTTTTCCGATATAAGTTGCCGGATGGTACGCATCACGCGGCTGGATTACCTTCCCAACCGTTTCCGCACCTGCAGTCTTTGCAAGTGCTTTTAATTCTTCAAGTGAGCTTTCCATGTCTTCCTGATTGTCTAACTGTACGCCAACCAGTAAAACACGTTCCTTCTGCTCCTCTGTATCATATCCCTGTGCCATTCATTCCTCTTTTCCGCAGGCATTTCAATGCCGGAGGAACCGCGGGCTGAATTTATTCAGTCCTGCGATAAAAAGATATTTGTGCTGCCTGCGGCACAAATATCTGTGTGAAGAATCTTTAATTTAAGGATTCTTCACACTTTCTCCTTTATTTTCCATTTGACATTTTTGTTGCAATATAATCACTCAGATAAGCTGAAACTTCCTTTTCTGTGCTCATGCCCATCACCGTATCCGTAACGGCAGCGGCTTCTTTCATCGTCCATGAAGCAATATTTTTTCTTGTTTCCAGTACTTTTGATGCCGTCACGCTGAATTCATCTAATCCGAATGCTAAAAGCAGCGGTATCATTGCCGGATTGCCTGCGGCTTCCCCGCACATACCGACTTCAATATTTTCCCGTTTTGCGCACTCGATAATACGCTTTACAGAGCGCAGTACCGCCGGATGGAATGCCGAATACAGATAGGCAACATTTTCATTGCCCCTGTCAACCGCAATTGTATACTGCGTTAAATCATTCGTACCAATAGAGAAAAAGTCGGCTTCCTTTGCTAAAATGTCGGCAAGCATACACGCCGCCGGTGTTTCAATCATGACGCCTAACAAAATATCCTTATCATACGGAATTTCTTTACTGTCAAGTTCCCGCATGACATTCTGCAAAATTGTCCGCACGCTGCGCACTTCACTCACGCCGGTAATTAACGGAAGCATAATGCGGATATTGCCGTAGGCACTTGCCCGCAGGATTGCCCGCAGCTGTGTTGTAAAGACGTCGATTCTGCCAAGGCAGAACCGGATGGCACGGTATCCTAAAAACGGATTGCTCTCCTTTGTCAGCCCCATGTACGGAATGTCCTTGTCTCCGCCAATATCCAGTGTACGGATTGTTAAAACCTTGTTCTTACAGATGACCGCTGCCCGCTTATAGACTTCAAACTGTTCTTCCTCTGTCGGCATGGAAACACCGTTCATAAATAGAAACTCCGTCCGAAACAGGCCGACACATTCTGCCCCGGATTCCATCGCCTTGACGGCATCCTCTGCATTTCCGATATTTGCGGCAAGGCACACTCGTTTTTCATCCTGTGTGACTGTATCTTTATTGATATATTTCTTTAGCTCCTGCACCTGTTCTTCATATAACTTGCGTTTTTTGCGATATATTTCTATCGTCTTTGGAATCGGCTGTACAAAGACTTCTCCGTATTCACCGTCTACAATCACCGTATCGCCGTTACCGATTTTTTCCAACGCATCTTTTACGCTTAATACCGCAGGAATTTCAAGCGCTCTTGCAAGAATGGCCGTATGCGAGGTTTCCCCACCTTTTTCCGCCACGATTCCTGCCACATGCGCTGTATCCATAACCGCGGTAATGGACGGCTGGAGTTCCTTTGCAATAATAATCGTATTTTCCGGCAGATGTGTCAGGTCTACACTATGCACACCCAGTAAAATGCCCGCCAGACGGTCTTTTAAATCAATAATATCCGCAATGCGCTGTGCTACCGCCTCACTGCCCGAATTTTCAAAAATCTTAATATAGAGATTACACGTTTCTTCAACTGCCGCTTCCGCGCAGACCTTCTGCTCCTGTATCATCTGTAAAATGCCGTTGTCCATTTCCGCGTCATTAATCAGATAAATCTGGTTGTGCAGAATCAGTGCTGTCTTGTCCTTTTCGCCAAGCCGCTGTTTTAACTGCTCTATCATCTGCTGTGTTTCTTCAATAAACTGCGCCTTTGCCTTTTTATAACGTTCCTGCTCTGCCGCCGTATCTTCGATTTTTTTAACGGAAATTTCCATCTGCGGACTTTCTACAATCAAAGCCCGTCCCATTCCGATTCCTTTTGATGTACCTATTCCTCTAATCATATAAGCCCCCGTTTCCGCATTTTACGCTTAGCCGTTAAATACATATTTAATCATATTAATCAGTGTTTCGCTTGTATCCCTTGAATAGACGGTTTCACGTGCCAGTACCGGGTTGTCCGTAATAATATTGTCTACGCCCTTATTCGTCAGATTCTTAATAGATACTTCGTTGTTGACCGTCCACGCAAAAACCTGTTTACCGGACTGATGAATGGCATCCACCGTTCTTTTGGATAAGAACGAAGCATTCATGCTGAAAAAGTCGATATCCGGCATATTAAAATAATCCCCGTATGCCACCGACAAAATATATCCCGTCTGGATTTTTGTATCATAGTGCTTTGCATATTTTAATGCATAATAGTCAAATGATGTAATCACACATTTATCTTCCATATTATACTGATGAATTAATTCTATCACTTTTTCTGCCAGTTTTACACTGGAAGCCGTCGTTTTCAACTCAATATTAATGCGGATTTTTCCATCCGTCAGTTGAAATACTTCTTCCAGTGTCGGCACCTGTTCTCCGGCATATTCTGCACTGTATGAACTACCTGCATCAAGCTGTTTAACTTCTTCCAGTGTCATTTCTGAAATTTTTCTGTCAACGCCTGTTGTTCTTGCCGCACTTGCATCATGCATAACAACCACTTCATCATCAGCGGTCAGCTGCACGTCCAGTTCAATGTAATCTGCCATATCATCCATGGCTCTTTTAAATGCTGCCAGCGTATTTTCCGGTGCCTCCGTAGATGCGCCGCGGTGTGCCGTAATGGTCGTTTCATGGAAAATAGCAATTTTATCAAACGGATTTTTATTAAATGAACCTACCACATAAACTGCATTTAACACAACGGACAAAATCAGCACTCCGAAGTAGATGGTTCTGTTTAACCGGTAATAACGGTTTCTGATATAAATGACACTAAAATCTACCGGCTGCGTATTGTATTTATAATACATACGCGAAATCACCGTATAGGATACAGGAATGGCAATAAACACCAGAAACAATTTCGTCCCGCTCCGGATGGCACGCAGAACGGATAAATAAACCGCACTTCCCATATACGCCATTGCAAGCAGTTTCACGCCTGCAATCAGAACTGCTGAAATCAGCACATAAAAAATACCGATTATCACAAGCACACCCAGATTGTACATTACAAGTGAACCAAGTGTTCCCACAAAATGCTTTTTCACAATTGCAGCACTCTTTTTATAAGCCTGTCTGAAATCCACACCTTCCAGCATAAACACATGGAAAGAATAAATCCCGAAAATCATCACAGTATAAATAATCAGCGTACCTGCAATCAATGCACCTTTTACAAACCATGTGTTTCGCAGAATATACGTCTTAAACAGATTCACCGCAGTCTGGGAATAGAGTACATTTCCACAAATCGCCACGTTAATCGTAAGAATCATGATAAAATAAAACAAGGCGAGTGGAATATTTTTTATCTGAAACAGCGGACGGATATGCTTTAATGCCGTGAGTCCCGTTTCTATAATGGAAGCTGTACATTCCTGTCTTTTTAACTCAAAACAGGTTGTTAAAAAAGACATTTCATAGCTGCAGTATAGTACAAACAGAACAATTAATAAAACCAGTGTCAGAATCACTGCCGGATTTGTAACCGCTTTTAAAATGTATTCATTTGTAAGATAACTGATTCCTGCAAAGCTAAACACCAAATTTAATACCAGTACCGCCAGCGGATAGACAATCGCCGTTGCTGCCAGCTTATATGTCAGTTCAAAAACAAATATGTGCTTTCCGCTGCGCGTCAGCAGACTCAAATCTTCCTTTGCCTTTTTTAACATTTTCTACAATCTCCGTTACTTTTGTTTCAAAAATGGCAAAAGCGCCTTTACCGATATGGCAACTGCGCTCTACCCAACGCCCTATGGGCGGTATTTTCCTTAATGTCTTATAATTCTGGATAAAATATCCATATTTTTAAAACTCTCACTGTTCTGGATATTCTGTATAAAATGTATCGTAAAATCAATGAGATAGGATATTGTAAGCACTGCCCCGAAAAAGCAGACAAATCTTTCGTCCAGTGCAAATACCAGATTTTCTACCAGCCGGTTGAAAATCCCAAAGATAAACAACGCAAGAAATCCCCAGCCCAGTGTACTCTGAAGGCATAGAATTCCTTTATAATTAATCTTTTTATGTGTATAATCCCACCACACTTCATCAAACAGCCGGAGCATCACCTGTGCTGTCAGATATTCAAAAATCGTGGCGGCAATGCAGCCCCAGATATACAGTGCCACATAATTGTGTTCAATCGGCTGGAATAAATGATATGCAATAAACACACCAAAGCCGTAAATGACACAAAACGGAAGCTTTGCAAATCCTCTGTTTTCCCATCTGCCCAGCTGGATGCGGATTACAACACATTCCATTGCCCAGCCGCAGAAGCTGTAGATAAAAAACCACAATGCCAGCTGGCTCATATTCATGCCATGAAAAGTATAGCCTATCATAACCTTATTCTGTTCCCATAACCTTTCTTGATTTAATAAATGACCTTATCATTCTTACCGGTTCTGCCGTCAATAAACATTGTAATGTAAATGCGAAGATACATTACAAAAGAAAGAGTCATCGCTCCTGCACATACCAGCAGAAGCATTTTCTGATACCCATCTGAAAGCTGTGGGAAGGCTACCATAATGAGCATAACTGCATACAGCAGGGCTGTACACACTTTCCCATACCACTTTGCACCATTGAGCCTGCGATGCACCGTCCTCCAGCTGATATAAGCAAATACGGTCGAAACCACTTCTTTCACAACCAGATAAATGACCAGAAGATACATGTACGGAACGCGGAACATCAGCGCCACAAGCATCGCAAGCTGCATCAGCTTATCCGCAACCGGGTCAATGACCTTTCCCAGATCCGTTATCATATTACATCTTCTTGCAATCTGCCCGTCTAAAAAATCGGTAATTCCCGATGCCAGCACTATCAATGTTGCAAGATAATAGTCGTGCGGTGTTTCTGCCGTAAAATAAACGTGTAGAAACAGCGGCACCATCAGTATTCTAAGGTAGCAAAGGATATTTGGAAGCTTGAATAAATCTTTTATTTCAAACTTAAATTTCACTCTGATCTGCCTCCGTTCATCTTAAAGAAGTCCTTCTAATGTCTTTCTGACTGCTTTGATGAAATCCTGTGTATTTAATGTCTTTGCATTGTCCAGTGTTGTAATCAGTGCAAGGTCTTTTGTCATTTCACCGTTTTCAACGGTTTTAATGCAGGCTTTTTCCAGCTTATCCGCAAATGCACACAATTCCGGAATGTTATCAAGTTCACCGCGTTTTCTTAACGCACCTGTCCATGCAAAAATGGTTGCAATCGGGTTGGTTGAAGTTTCTTCACCCTTTAAGTGCTTGTAGTAATGTCTCTGAACTGTTCCGTGTGCAGCTTCATATTCGTAGTATCCGTTTGGTGATACGAGTACGGATGTCATCATGGAAAGTGAACCGAACGCTGTTGCTACCATATCACTCATAACATCGCCGTCATAGTTCTTGCATGCCCAGATATAGCCGCCTTCTGAACGGATAACACGGGCTACTGCATCGTCAATCAGTGTATAGAAATACGTAATACCTGCTTCTTCAAATTTAGCTTTATAGTCGTTATCGTAAACTTCCTGGAAAATATCCTTAAAAGTATGGTCATATTTCTTGGAAATGGTATCCTTTGTCGCAAACCATAAATCCTGCTTTGTTTCCAGTGCAAAGTTAAAGCAGCTTCTTGCAAAGCTTTCAATAGAACCGTTTAAGTTGTGCATGCCCTGTAATACACCGGCACCCTTAAATTCATGAATCAGTTCTTTGGTCTGTGTACCGTCTTCTGCCGTAAATACCAGTTCTGCTTTTCCGGCACCCGGTACTTTCATTTCACTGGCCTTGTATACATCACCGTAAGCATGTCTTGCAATGGTAATCGGCTTCTTCCATGTCTTTACATATGGTTCAATGCCTTTTACGATAATCGGCGCACGGAAAACAGTTCCATCAAGCAGTGCACGGATTGTTCCATTCGGACTTTTATACATTTCTTTTAAGTCATATTCTTTAACACGTGCTGCATTCGGTGTAATGGTTGCACACTTGACTGCAACACCGTATTTCTTAGTTGCTTCAGCAGAATCGATTGTTACCTGGTCGTTGGTTTCGTTTCTGTGAACCAGACCTAAATCATAGTATTCTGTATTCAAATCTACAAAAGGAGTCAGCAGTTCATCTTTGATTAACTGCCACAGAACTCTTGTCATTTCATCTCCGTCCATCTCTACTAACGGTGTTGTCATCTTTATCTTTTCCATGCGCATTTTTCCTCTCTGTCTATATTTATTCAAATTTTCATTTTATTATAATGTATTTTCTATATTTTGTAAACCCTTGTTCTGCTGTCATATCCATTTGTCCTTCGTAGTGATTCTATGGCTGCATTTTCAATAATTTTACCGTATAAATCACATTCCGGCGGAAAAACTTTTATTATTAATTGTAATCGGCAAATTTGTTTGTTATAATCTTTAACGTGTATTTTAACTTCGCAGCAAAACAAGGAGGCAAATTCCTCTGCTCCTGCTTAGGGCAGTCGCATTTTGCTTCGCAAAACAAGGAGGAATGAATATGTGTGGATTTGCAGGGTTCACCGGGTATCTTGAAAACGGTGAAGAAGTTCTCACAAATATGATGAATAAAATTATTCACCGCGGTCCGGACAGTGCCGGACAGCATATTGACGGGAAAGCATATATGGGCTTTCGACGTCTTTCTATTATCGACCTCGATAACGGCAGCCAGCCGATGTATAATGAAGATAGAAAAATTGTCATTACATTTAATGGCGAAATTTACAACCATCAGGATTTAAGAAAAGATTTAATCGAAAAGGGACATACCTTTGCCAATAATTCCGATACCGAAGTATTGATTCACGCTTATGAAGAATACGGTGAAGATATGCTTTCCAAGTTAAGAGGTATGTTTGCCTTTGTAATCTGGGACAGTGAAAAAGAAACGATTTTTGCGGCAAGGGATTTCTTTGGCATTAAGCCGTTTTACTATGCCGTTGTTGATGGAAATCTGGTGTATGCTTCTGAAATTAAAAGTATTCTGGAATATCCGGGCTACAAAAAAGCAGTCAATGAAACTGCACTGGAAAATTACCTGACTTTCCAGTATTCCGTACTGGAAGAAACATTTTTCAAGGGCATTTATAAGCTGATGCCGTCCCACTGCTTAACATTCCATAACGGTGAGTTAAACATTAAGCGTTACTGGGAACCTGTTTTTGAAGCAGATGAGTCCGTTTCTTTAGATGACTGGGTTGAACGTATCGACAATGCAATGCACGATTCCGTGGAACACCACAAAATCAGTGATGTTGAGGTCGGCTCTTTCCTTTCAAGCGGTGTGGATTCCAGCTATGTTGCCGCAACTTTTAACGGGGATAAGACTTTCACGGTTGGCTTTGACTATGAAAAATATAATGAAATTGACTACGCAAAGGCACTTTCCGAAAAAATTAAAATTGACAATTATTCCAAGCTGGTTTCCAGTGAAGAATACTGGGCTGCGATTCCAAAAATCCAGTACCATATGGACGAGCCTTTGGCAGACCCGGCTGCGATTGCCCTCTACTTTGTAAGCCAGACGGCTTCTAAGCACGTAAAGGTTGCACTCTCCGGCGAAGGTGCCGATGAATTTTTCGGCGGCTATAATATTTACAGAGAACCGCATGACCTTGCAGGCTTCCAGAAACTTCCTTATGTTTTACGAAAAGGACTGGCTTCCTGTGCTTCTGCACTGCCGTTCCGTTTTAAGGGAAAGAATTTCCTGATTCGTGCAAGCAAACCGGTGGAAGAACGTTTTATCGGAAATGCATTTATGTTTAACGAAAAGGAACGCAGCCGCGTTTTAAAAAATCCAACCGGAAAGTACAATCATACGGAGCTGACAAAACCGTTTTACGATAAGGTTAAAAATCAGGATGATGTCACAAAAATGCAGTACATTGATATTAACTTCTGGCTGATTGGCGATATTTTATTAAAAGCCGACAAGATGAGTATGGCACACTCCTTAGAGGTCCGTGTTCCATTCCTTGACAGGGAAGTTTTTGATGTTGCACGACATATCCCGACAAAGTATAAAGTCAATAAACAGAATACAAAGTATGCAATGCGTATGGCTGCGCACCGCTATCTGCCGGATATGGTCGCAGAAAAGAAAAAACTTGGCTTCCCGGTACCAATCCGTATCTGGCTGCGTGATGAAAAGTATTATAACGTAATTAAAAAAGCGTTCCACAGTGAAGCTGCCAACAAGTATTTTAATACCGATGTTTTAATGCAGTATCTTGATGAACATAAGGAGGGCAAAGCTGACAATTCAAGAAAGATTTGGACAGTTTATATGTTCCTTGTATGGTATGAAGACTTCTTCGGAGATACAAAGCAGGCCGCATAAACGTGCGCTGCAAGACGCACAGGAAAGGGCGGGGGAAAAACGAAAGGTTTTTCACCCGCCCTTTTAGCTTTATGATATTACAAGTCCGTTTCTTATGGTGTACTGCCGTCCATCTGCAAAAAATGTACCGCTATAACCAAAATCAATCGTTCCTCTGTTAAAGTACCACTGACCGTACTCGTTGCTGCCAATTCCGGTGTATGCAAAATCAATTACACCATTGTTAAAATACCACCAGCCATACTCGTTTACTGCCATTCCTGTATATACAAAATCAATTGCGCCATCTTTAAAGTACCACCAGCCGTAATCATTCACTGCCATTCCCGTATAATCTGTCAGCACCTGCCCATTCCGGACATAGAGCCATCTGTCATCCGGTATCAGCATTCCCGTAAATCCGAAGTTTAACTGTCCGTTTGTATAGAACCATGTTCCATATTCATTATTCGCAAGTCCGTAAAATGTCAGATCCAGCTGCCCGTTATTAAAATACCACCAGCCGTATTCGTTACACGCCATACCTGTGTATGTAAAATTAACATCACCATTCTGAATGTACCACCAGCCGTACTCATTGCACGCCATGCCGCAATAGTCTGCAGCAATCACATCATTTGCATAATAGTGCCATACCCCCTCTGCATCCTGACGCATTTCATAGACAACTTTTTCCTCTGTGTCAGGCTTTGTCGGTTCTGTGTCCGGTTTCTGCGTTGGCGTTTCCGTCGGCTGTTCAGATGGCTTTGTCACCTCTGTCGTACTTTCTGTTGGTTTTGTTGTGGCTTCCGTCGGCTTCTGTGTCGGCTTTGGCGCTTCCGTCGTACTTTCCGTTGGCTTTGGTGTCGGTTTTGGCGCTTCTGTCGTAGCTTCCGTTGTACTTTCCGTTGGCTTTGGTGTCGGCTTTGGCGCTTCTGTCGTGGCTTCCGTCGTACTTTCCGTTGGCTTCTGCGTCGGCTTTGTCGCTTCTGTTGTAGCTTCCGTTGTACTTTCCGTCGGCTTTGGCGCTGCCTGCGTTATTACAAGTGTATGCTCTGCCGTATGTGTTCCTGCTTTTGCGGTAATTGTAACCGTTCCTTTTGAAAGTGCCGTGACAAGACCGTTTTGATCAACTGCTGCAATATTGGTATCCGAGCTTGTCCACACAACAGTTGTATCATCTGTTGTATCCTGCGGAAGAATGACAACCGATAATGCCGCTTTATCTCCGGCTTTAAGTTCTCCTGTCCCTGTAATCTTTATATCTGTAATCGGTTTCTTTACTGTAACCGTACAGCTGTCCTGCATTTTTCCGTCTTCTGTTTCAACTGTAATCACCGCACTTCCGGCACCTTTGGCTGTAACCACACCTTCCTGTGACACTTCTGCCACACCACTGTCCGAAGATGTCCAAATTACATTTTTATTGGCAGCATTTTCAGGCAGCACCTCTGCCATAAGCTGCTCACTCTGCTGCCAGTTCAGTTCCAATGCATGCTTATTTAACTTCACCGCCGTTACTGCTGTGTCCGGTTCTGCAACGTTATTTGTAAATGCCTTAATTCTGAAGTTTGTATTATTAGTATTTCCATAGTCGCTCCAGCCATAATATTCATTCAGATAAATATAACTCTGATGCGGCTGTGCAGCACAATTGGCCTGAATTCCGTTTAATGTTCTGGCACAGTCATAATAAAGCATAACTGACTGACCGCCCGAACCGGCAAATGCTGCTACTACTGAAAATATCTCTCCCTGATTTACTGTTACCGGTTCGTCAAACGCAACCGTCTTTAAAAGATTATCCTTGTCGCCGCTTGAAAAAGAGCCGCTTTTTTGTGCTTTTAACTCGCCGCTTTCAGGATTGTCCACATCTGTAAGACCGGTGTAAATACTGACGGTATAATCCATCTGTTTTGCCATAACCTCAAAAGATGCTGCCGCAATCTGCTCTGTGCCATTCTCATTGGCTTTTGCAGTAAATACATTTGCCGCCTTAAACTGCTGCTTTCCTGTCATCATTGCAAATGCACTTCCGTCATATTGATAATTATTATCATAATTATCCGCAGGTTCTGCTTCAAATGCCACTGCTGAACCGGAAAGACTTTGATCATAATATGAAATATAAAAATATCCGTCCTCGCCAAAATCACTTCCCCAGCTGTTACGGACTATCCATGCTCCATTTCCCTCCGGTGCTGTCGGGAAATTCTGTGCCGGATAATCATCATCCCAGCCTACAACAGTGACTGCATGGTTGGTTGTCTGTTCGTCATAACAATAATATCCGGCTGTATCTGCATTATAATACTGATTGCTGGCAAACCCTGAATATGTATATGCATAATAACTGATTCCGACTGCACCATAATCCATCACAGCCTGTTTTACATCTTCCATATTCTGCAAATTATAACTTCTATAATTCTGTAAATGCGCCACATCTGCATAAGCAAGTTCATCCGAAAGTCCTGTATCCAGTACATCGGCCGCCGTTTCATACGGTGCGCTTTCCTCACGTGCCGCTGAAAGCCAGTCTGACAGCGTATTAACCGCCATCTCATAATTTCCGCCACGCATCAGATAATTTATATCTGTATCCGTATACACGTAATCATCACCTGTCAGTCCGCCCAGCTTATCCTTCACAGAATGCGTTGCAAAATAAATCAGTTGCAATTCCGACAAATCCGTTTCCCCGTAACCTTTTTTCATCAGATTGATTTCCATGCATGCAATCGTTGAAAATGCCCAGCATGTTCCATAACCTCCCTGATTTCTGACCGCCGGCAGCTGCTGCGTCCGGTATTGTCCCGGTAATTGTTCTGCTGCTGATTTTAACAGTCCTTCTGTATCCTCTTTTTGTACTTCCTGCCTTTTTTCAGAAAAGCTGTCCGAAATATAACCTGTCTGTGCAATGCCGTCTTCCAGCCTGCTTTGCTCTGTTATTACATCTGCCGGTACCGCGGTCTGCTGTATGTTTTGCGCAAATGCGGGACTTTCCGATGTAACCAGAAGTGCTGCACTTAATACCGCAGCGGCGGCTTTTCTGATACATTTTTTCATATGACCCCTCATCGCTTGTCCTCCTTACATCCTTGTTTTCTTCCGCAAAAGTAAAAAATCTACAAATGATTCTTAACAATTGCCTATGCATTTATAGCATATCCATTATTTACTATATATTGCTGTACATTTTCATTATACACACCCATACCGTCAAATGCAATCATTTCATGCACGCCACAATATTTTCCATAGAAAGTATTCTGTCGGCATAATCTGCCATCTGCCTGTCATGCGTAACCATGACAATCGTCTGTCCGTACCGCATAGACGCTCTTGATAAAATCGCCGCCACGCTTTCTGCATTTTCTGCATCTAAATTTCCTGTCGGTTCATCGGCAAGAAGCACCGCCGGTCTTGTAACCAGCGCCCTTGCAATTGCCACACGCTGTTTTTGTCCGCCGGACATTTCATCGGGATACCGCTCCCTGCAGTCCGTAATTCCCAGTTCTTCAAAGAGCCGCTCCAGCTGCTCCTTATCCACCGCCTGGTGTGCAATCTTTAGCGGAAGCAGTACATTTTCATATGCCGTATATTCCGGAAAAAGACTGTAGTCCTGATAAATAAACCCGATTTTTTCCTGCCGGAACTGTGCCAGCTTTTTCCCCTTCAGCCCCGAAATTTCTTCACCTTCCACATAAACCTTTCCTCCGAAGCAAGGTAGACTTTCCTGAACCGCTTCTTCCGACAACCGCCACAAATTCTCCACGCTCTACCGAAAAACTGCACCGGTTTAGTGCCTTTACGACAACACGCCCCGCCTGATAGGTCTTTGAAATATTTTCTGCCCGTAAAATTTCTCCCATAATTTCCTCTTTTCCGCAGGTACTAGATTTTACCCTGCTTTAATGCAAACTGCGGCAGTACCACCCTGAAAACCGCGCCCTGCCCGTCTTGTCTGTTATATGCCTGTATCGTCCCGCTGTGTGCTTCAACCACAAGCCTGGAAAGATTCAAGCCGATACCTGTCTGAAACGATGCGTAATCTCCCTGCGTTTCAAACCTGTCAAATAAATGTGTCGTGTCGCCGTCCGCAAATCCGTTTCCGTTATCCACTACCTTAATAACACACTTATCCGCATGCACCACGGCAACTATTTTTACCTCCGGCTGTTCTTGCATCTGTTGTGCTGCCCGTGCCGCACGGCAGGCATTTTCCACAAGATTAATCAATGCTTCCGTAATCCACTGTCCGTCTGCATAAATCTGTGCGTCCTTATCCTCACAGTCAAAGGTCAGTTTACAGTCTGTCTGTACTGCCTGTCTGACATTTTCAAACAGACCTGAAATGCTGACCGGCTCTTTTATAAAACGCACCTTTCCGGCTTCAATGCGGCTGATTGTAAGTAACTGACGGATAAATTCCTTGATTCTTTCCACATGTAAAAAGCACTGCGCAATGTCATTTTGTATCGTCTGTTCCTGCGGAATTTCTTCCCGGATAACATCAAGTAACAGACTTAATCCCGCAAGCGGTGTCTTAATCTGGTGTGCGATATTTTCTGTGAATTTCTGTACTTGTTCTTCTTTTCTTTTGGTATACCGCAGTGCTGCTTCCAATTCCTCACGGCATTTTTTTATCTGCACTTTATCACTTTCCAACAGCGCATAAACGTCACTGCCGCCAATCTTTTTTACATACCGCCATGAAAGAAGCCCCATAACAGCCAGTATAACAATACCTGCAAGCAGAAATCCCTTTCCGCCCGCATACCATGTCAGCCACAAAATTCCCTGTTCCGTGTAACCGCTTTCATAAACCGCCGATGCCGCAGAAATGAGATTTTCATAATTTATCTTTGCCATAAACATATGATTGGTGACTAATATGCCCGCGGACGGATTGCTTTGATAGACCGCGCCAATCACCGCCTGACATTTTAATTCATAAAACACCGCCATTCCCGCAAAGCTTAAAAGCCATACTACAAGCCATGTCAGATTCATGACTGCTGCACGCTTTCTCACTTCATTTTTACCAAATTGATTTTTCGTCCGTCCCGCCGCTTTCTTCTTCACTGATTACACACCTCAAATTCCACCGGTAGCCATATCCCCGGATTGTTTCTATATATTGTTGTTTTCCCTCTGTATACATGCCCAGTTTATTTTTTAACCGGCTCACCGAAACAGTTAGTGTATTATCTTCTACAAAGTTTCCGTGTCCGTCCCACAGCTTTTCTAAGAACTGTCCTCTTTTAATAATAATTTCGGGATTTCTTAAAAAAATTTCTAACAGCTGTGCTTCTAACGGTGTCAGCTTTAACAGCTGTCCGTCCTTAAATATTTCCGCTCTTTCAAAATCCGCCCTGATATCGCCGCTGGCTAAAATTTTCCGCCGGTTGTATCCCTGCGGCAGCGTGGACAAATCCGCTGCGGATATTTTTGATACTTCAGGTATAACCTGTACTGTCAGCCTGCGCAGGTTTGCATGAATCCTTGAAATCAGCTCCGCGACACGAAACGGCTTTGTAATATAATCATCTCCGCCGATATCCAGTCCCTTTGTGATACTTTCCTCGTCATCACATGAAGTCAGAAACATCACAATCGCCTGTGAAATTTTCCGGATTTCATGACAGATATCAAACCCATTGCCGTCCGGCAGCCACACATCCAGCAGATAAATGTCATACTGCTGCCCGCTCTTTATCTGCTCCACCGCCTGCTGTTTATTTTCAACTGCCTGTACCAAAAAATCCCTGTTCTGTAACAGCCGTACCAGACTATCCTTTAATGAAATGTCATCTTCTACGACAAGTATTTTTATTTTTGTATCCTGTTCCATTTATCTGCTCCTGTCTGACTGCTTTTCCCTATTCTGACATAAATCAGCGCCGTTAGCAACAATCCTGTACCGGCAACTGCCGCAGCAATTCCCGCGGTCTGTAAGCTTCCAAGCGCCGGTCTGCCCTGCACTGTCCCTGCTGCATAAAACAAAATGCCTGCCATGACGGCCCCCGGCACCGTTGCCAGACTACAGTTTTGCATTTCATCTGTATAAATGGCACTCCGCTCCATTCCAAGTTCCATTAAAAGACGTATCCTCTTTTTCTGCTCCTGCAGATAAAACAGACTCCATACCACCAGAATCAATCCATACAGTAAAAGAATCCCGGCGATTGTAATACCATAGAAAAACAATTGATTGAGATATTGTATCCTGTACACGTTGTTTTCTTCAAAATGGCTCGCATAAGAATAGCCGTAGGAATCCAGATATGCTCTTAACACCTCATCTGTTGCCTGATACAATGCCGATAATCCGTAGGATACCGTCATCACATTCTGACCTAAATCCCGATACTGCTCCGGGTCATATTCTTTTTCCATGACCGTACACATTCTTTTAGCAGACAACTGATAACGATTATAAACGACACTTTCCGGCATAATCCAGTATTCCTGTGCATTCATTTCCTTTAATATAGGAAACTTCTCATAAAATGCCGTTTCGTTTTCTTCATCCAGATAGACAACTGCTGCCACTGTCACCGGATTTTCTGATTTATATATATTTTTACCGGCACGGTATCTATATAAAATTTTTTCCTGTAACGTTTCCGGAAGTTCCTGAATTTCCTGTCTGATTTCATCTTCCTGCTTGTCATCCATATCTGACAGGATTTCTTCTGCCGCATCAAACTCTGCTGTTGAAAAACGCATTTTCTGCATATAATCCGCGTATTCCTGATACAATTCCGATACAGCATAACTTGAGTGGTTATTATTCATCCAATAAAAGTAGTCCAAAGATGACGATAGTGTATCACCTGCCTTACAGGTGTCCACATATTCCCCGGCAGCCCCTTTCTGAATCACCAGTACAGCCTGCTCTCCACGTTCAAAGGCTTCATAATCTCTGTATTCTTCATCGATATAATCTTCCAGCTCCTCATAAACTGCCCTGTTTTCCGCCACATAATAATCCAGACTGCGCGTTCCGTTAAATTTACTAAAAACAAAATGTGTCATTGTACGTGTTCCGCTGTATGCCGGCATTTCATACTTCATAACACCCTTGTTTAAAAAATTTTCCAGACCGTTTTCTTCGATGTACTGCTTATAAAATTCAGTATCATTTTTAGTCTTATAATACAGAACCATCCAGTTCTGCACCAATGCGGTATCTGTTTTGTCAATTCCGGACATCTGTCCGATATATGCCGTCAGTGACTGCGGCAGGCCATGAATTACACGCATTTTCCCCGTATCATATTTGTAATCCATCATTACCTTCTCCCCGTCCAGTACCGTCTCGGAAGATGTTGTGCCGCTGCTTTCACTTGCTGTATCTGAATTTCCTTCATCGATAATACCGTCCGGTGTAATTATTAAATCCGGCTGTCTTTTTTCATGGGTGTATGCTTTCTGTACCGCCGACATTTTTTGTGTGCAGACAAGCACCGCAAGCACAACAATACCCGTAAATCCCGCTTTTATAACATGCTGTCCGTACCGCATTGTCCACACGGACAGCTTCTTTTTCTGCTTTTCCCTGTCCACTCTTTGCGCCGCATACAGTCCCCACAAAGCCGTTATCACACAAAAAACCGCCGTCCATGCCGCCACACTGCCAAAGGCAGTCAGCGTAAGCTGTGCCTGTGCATTCTGCCGCTGTAACAAAATCCACAGAATCAGCCACACGATTCCAATGCCTGCTGCCGTTCCGACAACCGCCGCCGGTACAATCAACACACACAGTTCTGTAAGCTGGTACCATGCCCGGCAAAAACGTGTCATGCCCATTCTCTCAAACTGCCGGTAAGCTGTTCTGCGCTCCCGCTGATATGTCCACAAAACTGCCGCCGTAACAAAAATTCCCGCTGCCAGTGCGAAACAGCCCGCATAGAAACTCATTTTCCCGAAATCCGTTTCATGACTGTCATATGTCTTACTGTTATAAATCAATTTTGTATCTGCGGTTGATGCCTTATACATGCCCTGATATATCTGCCTGTAATCCGCTGTATGGATATCTTCATTAAGTGCGTAAAGCGTTGTAACCGATTCCGTCTGCGCATAGTTTTCCGCCTCTATCTGCGTAACAAGCATGACCGGCATATAACTTCCGCTGTCCCAGTATGCCGCATAATCCTCCAGTACGCCTGTCAGCGTATATTCCCTGACTGTCAGCTGCTTCTCAAAAATACTGGTCTTATTGTTTTTATCAGGATAGGAAACAGTTATTGTCTGCCCCAATTCTTCAGAATATCCAAGTGTTTCCAATGTATGCCGCTCTACTGCAATTTCATCATTATTCTGCGGCATTGCTCCTTTCAACAGTGTAAGTGATGCCAGCTGTGCCGCCATACTGTCCATATAACCTATTTTTATCTCTGTTGACGACAATTCGGAGACACTGTATACTGCCGTATTCACAGCTTTTCCGCTTCCTGCCAGATACGGATGTGTCTTTAATTCCTCCGACTGCGTTCCGTTACTGCTGTTTTCCATTATAAACCAGCCGCCAAATGTCTTCTTGGTCACCGCTTTCTGATAACTTAAAATGCCATTTGCACTTACCACGATAGCCGCTATGAAAACTGCCGCAACCGCCGCTGTAACCGTTACCTTTCCCGCCTGTTTCTTTCTTTTTGTCAGACTGTGTAACACATTTTGAAGAATCTGCATTGCACGTCACCTGCCCTTCCCCTGTTTTTATATGTTTATCTTATCACAGGAACGTGACAATTCCCTTACAAAAAAGAAAACCTTGCAGAAGATTTTCCCTTCTGCAAGGTTTTCAACCTTTTATTTCATTCTTTCTTAGACAAAAACGAATTTTACTTAAAATATTCCACGCCGGATTCAAATATCTTCAAATCCTGTTCGCCGTAGATATTGATTGCAACGGAATCACCGCGTCTTTCGGAATGTGCCATTTTACCAAGACATCTTCCGTCAGGGCTTGTAATACCTTCAATCGCCATATAAGAACCGTTGACATTCCATTCTTCATCCATAGAAACATTTCCTGCCAGATCACAGTACTGTGTTGCTACCTGTCCGTTTTCAAACAGCTTATCTAACCATTCCTTCGGTGCTACAAAACGACCTTCGCCGTGTGAAGCAGGGTTTGTATATACACCGCCTAATTCAGCCTTTGCAAGCCATGGGCTCTTATTGGATACAACCTTTGTGTAAACCATTTTTGAGATATGGCGGTTGATGGTGTTAAATGTCAGTGTCGGTGACTGGTCGTTCTGTCCGGTAATGGAGCCGTTTGGCACAAGTCCCAGCTTGATTAATGCCTGGAAACCGTTACAGATACCCAGTGCAAGACCATCTCTTTCATTTAACAGTCTTTCAACAGCTTCCTTCATCTTTGCGTTACGGAATGCCGTTGCAAAGAACTTCGCAGAACCGTCCGGTTCATCACCTGCGGAGAATCCTCCCGGGAACATGATAATCTGTGACTGGTTGATTGCCTTTTCAAATTCATCCACAGATTCTCTGATTCCCTGTGCAGAAAGGTTCTTAAATACCTTTACGATGACATCTGCGCCTGCACGTTCAAATGCCTTTGTGCTGTCGTATTCGCAGTTAGTACCCGGAAATACCGGAATAAATACAGTCGGCTTTGCTACTTTATTCTTGCATACATAAACACTGTCTGCCTTGTAGAGCTTACTTTCAACCGGTGTTTCATCCTTTGAAACCTTTGTCGGGAATACATTTTCAAGCGGTTCCTTCCATACGCTTAATGCTTCTTCTGCATTAATTGCCACTTCTTTATAAGTAAACTTTGCTTCATCTGTTACTGTACCAACCGTTGTATACGGTACTGTAATTTCTGATAAACGGCTCTTTTCTACTTCTGCCACAATACAGCCGTAAGCCGGTGCAAATAACTGTTCTTCCTTGAGATCATTATTTAACGCAAAGCCTTTCATATTACCGAATGCCATCTTTGAAAGTGCAGGAATCAGACCGTTTGCATCGCATACATAAGCAGAAACCACTGCTTTCTTTACAATGAGTTCATGAACAGCCGCATATAAAGCCTTTACCTGTTCAAAATCCGGTAAATCATATTCATTCTTTGTAATATCAAACCGTACCAATACATTTCCTGCTGTCTTTAATTCCGGTGTAATAATGTCGCTTTCCTTTGCTACATCAACTGCAAATGAGCAGAGTGTCGGTGGAACATCAATATCTTCAAATGTTCCTGACATACTGTCCTTACCGCCGATAGACGGAAGTCCGAAGCCTAACTGTGCTTCATAAGCACCTAACAGTGCTGCAAACGGCTGGCTCCAGCGTGACGGGTCTTCTGTCATTCTTCTGAAGTATTCCTGGAACGTAAAACGGATCTTGCTGTAATCACCGCCTGCTGCCACAATCTTTGCAACAGAATCAATAACTGCATAAACCGCACCATGGTATGGACTCCACTTTGACAGATATGGGTCAAATCCATATGCCATCATCGTTACAGTATCGCACTTACCCTTTAATACAGGGAGTTTTGCAACCATTGCCTGTGTTTCGGTCAACTGATACTTACCGCCGTAAGGCATGAGTACCGAACCGGCGCCGATAGAGCCATCGAAACGTTCTACCAGACCTTTCTGTGAACACTCATTTAAGTCTGAAAGAACCTTTAACCACTTACCTCTTACATCTTCAACCTTGCCTGCATTTAAGACACAGTCTTCCTTCTCCGGAATGTCAACCAGTACAGAAGTTTCCTGATGTGCACCGTTGGTATCCAGAAATGCTCTTGAAATGTTGACAATTTCCCTGCCTCTCCACTCAAGCACCAGTCTAGGCTCTTTTGTTACAACCGCAACTTCTACTGCTTCTAAGTTTTCTTCTGCGGCATATGCTAAAAATGCTTCTACATCTGCCGGATCAATGACAACCGCCATTCTCTCCTGTGATTCGGAAATTGCAAGTTCTGTTCCGTCAAGACCTTCATATTTCTTTGGCACTTTATCTAAGGATACGCGTAAACCGTCTGCAAGTTCACCGATTGCAACGGATACACCGCCCGCACCAAAGTCGTTACACTTCTTAATCAGCTTTGTAACTTCCGGTCTTCTGAATAATCTCTGCATCTTACGCTCTGTCGGTGCATTACCCTTTTGTACTTCTGCACCGCAGGTTTCAATGGATTCTGTTGTATGCACCTTTGAAGAACCGGTTGCACCGCCGCAGCCGTCACGTCCTGTACGTCCGCCGAGTAAGATAATAATATCGCCCGGATCAGAGGTTTCTCTCTTTACGGCACTTCTTGGCGCTGCTGCCATAACGGCACCGATTTCCATTCTCTTTGCCACATAATCCGGATGATAAATTTCCTTTACATAACCGGTTGCAAGACCGATCTGGTTACCGTAAGAGCTGTAGCCCTGTGCAGCTCCTGTTACAAGCTTTCTCTGCGGAAGCTTGCCCTTTAAGGTCTGTGAAATCGGAACGGTCGGATCTGCTGCACCGGTTACACGCATTGCCTGGTATACATAGGTACGTCCTGACAACGGATCACGGATCGCACCACCGAGACAGGTAGCTGCACCACCGAACGGTTCGATCTCTGTCGGGTGGTTATGTGTCTCATTTTTGAAGTTTACAAGCCATTCTTCTGTCTGTCCGTCCACTTCAACCGGAACTACGATAGAGCATGCGTTGATCTCATCGGATTCTTCCTGATCCTGTAATTTTCCTTCTTTTTTCAGGCGCTTCATGGCAAGTAATGCGATATCCATTAAGCAGACAAACTTGTCGGAACGTCCTTCATAAAGATTTTTGAATGTATTCAGATAGTCATTGTAAGTCTCTTCGATCGGTTTTTTGTAAAATCCGTCATCAAACTTCACGTCCTTTAACTCTGTGGAGAATGTCGTATGACGGCAGTGGTCTGACCAGTAGGTATCAAGAACACGGATCTCTGTTACGGATGGATCTCTGTGTTCTTCCTTTTTAAAGTAGTTCTGGATATGTAAGAAATCCTTGAATGTCATAGCAAGGTTTAAAGAACTGTAAAGCTCTTTCAACTGTGCTTCCGGCATATCTGCAAATCCCACAAAAGAGATCACATCTGCAGGATCTTCAAAATTCTGTACCAAAGTCTCCGGTTTCTCAAGACCAGTCTCTCTGGAATCAACCGGATTGATGCAGTGATGCTTGATCGCCTCCAACTGCTCCTCTGTCACTTCGCCCTCGATCACGTAGGTTGTTGCGGTGCGGATGACCGGCTCTTCCTCTTCGTTTAATAATTTTACACACTGTTCTGCGGAATCTGCTCTCTGATCAAACTGTCCCGGTAAATATTCTACAGAAAAAGTTTTTGCATTGCCAAGTTCGAAGGTTTCCTCGAAAACCGTATCTACCGGCGGCTCTGAAAAAACAGTGACCAGTGCCTTCTTGTAGGTCTCCTCTGAAATATTTTCTATATCATAACGAATCAGTTCACGTACACCTGTCACGGAAGAAATTCCAAGATAGCTCTTAATCTCAGCCTGTAACTCTTTTGCCTTGACTGCAAAAGCCGGTTTCTTTTCTACATAAACTCTTCTTACCTTGCTCATAAATGTTCCCTTTTCCTTTCGCGATATGTTTTCTTTTATTCTGCTTCTGGCATGATTTTTTCTGCCACGCCAGATATTACGCTTCGCAATTATGACGTACTGAGTCATTGCGATTCAATCTTAGGATAGTATAACATATGGTATTAGATTAGCATAATTAATATATTTAATTTGTTTTATAAGTTCATTTAATATTTAATCTACTATTTATCACGCACACTTCACACTCATTTAATCATAAGAATCGATTGACACAATTATAAGTACGTCTTATAATTATATCTATTCAGGCACATCAGTCTGTATATACGCTCATTATAATCTGAGGTTTTCTCTAACCTGAAAACCTTATTGGAAAGGTACACGCATTTTTATGGATATCAACTACGAGTTATATAAAGTTTTTTATTATGTTGCAACCTCTTTGAGTTTTTCCGAGGCAAGTAAACAGTTATACATTTCACAGTCGGCTGTCAGCCAGTCGATCAAGACATTGGAGAAAAAATTAGAGCAGCCTCTTTTCATCCGGAGCACGAAAAAAGTACAGCTCACCCCTGCCGGAAAAGTACTCTTAAAGCACATTGAGCCTGCCATGAACTTAATCCAGCGCGGTGAGAGCCAGCTTCTCGATTCTGGCAGCCTTGGACTTGGACAGCTCCACATCGGTGCCAGCGATACGATCTGCCGTTACTTTTTAGTTCCTTATTTAAAACAGTTCCACAAGAAGTTTCCAAATGTGCCAATCAAAGTAACCAATGCAACTTCTGTAAGCTGTGTGGATCTCTTAGAGCAGGGAAAAGTGGATCTGATCGTGACGAACTTCCCAAATGCACATTTGAATCATTCCTATATTCAGAAAACAGTCTGCAATTTTACCGATGTTTTCATTGCGAACCCTGCCTACTTCAATCTGAAACAGCAGGAGATTCCGTTTGAAGAACTGAAACAGTATCCGATCCTCATGCTTGACCGCAAGAGTACCACAAGTGAATTTCTGCACAACCTGTTTTTACAGCATCAGTTAGAGTTAATCCCGGAAGTGGAATTAAGCAGTAATGACCTGTTAATTGACCTTGCCCGCATCGGACTTGGAATAGCCTTTATCCCGGACTACTGCTTAAGCCGGGAATCCAAAGACCTGTATGTTGTGAAAACAAAAGAAAAACTACCATCCCGTCAGATGGTAGCTTCGATAAATCCAACTTTGCCAGTATCACAGTCTACGGAAGAATTTTTAAAACTCCTGCCGGAGTTATAAACCGGAGTTTAACGTATGAACTGCCGCCTGTAGGTGGTGGCACGGATTTTTAGATTGAATTTTATAATTTAGGTTATGAACAAAATATTGCAGTCTGACATGTTTATGAAAACATGAATGTGAAATGGACGAATATTGTGTTTCGTTGCGTTAAACATTGCGATGAACCTCTCTGATCATTTGTGTTCAGCAGAGGCTTCCACAAATGGAGAGTTTCATCTCCATAACGCAAAACGAAAACAATATTCGTCCATTTTACATTCATTACTCCATAAGTTATGAAGCTGCAATATTTTGAATATACCCTCCATAGAAATTCAATTTAAAAATCCGTCAATCCAAGCTACGAGCGGCAGAAATCAAAGGTTAAACTTTGAGAGATATGCCCCTTACAATCGACGAATCACAAGACATTGAAAATACCTACATCTTGCCGTTACCTTCATAGGCATTCATCCCATAACCGAGAGTTCCATAACGTAAATTGCAGATTTTGTGGTGCATTCACAGCGTAAATTGGGCATGTATAAGTGCCCTTTCACAAGTCATTTGTGTAGAGTAGGCGGATGAAAATTTCATCCGCCCCTCATCAAACCGTGCATGAGG
>OQVH01000588.1_pt1 | contig 27184 bp, 19 predicted proteins | sample 1691641 | NCBI WGS metagenome assembly OQVH01 (sample SAMN03418286, study PRJEB22391) | human gut metagenome | biome: human-gut; feature: organic feature; material: feces | host: Homo sapiens | place: Italy | collected 2013-04
CTATCGCCCCTCATTTCTATTTTATCTTGTTTGTACCCCTTGTACACCGATGTTTGAGTATCATTATAGCCATCGGTCAGGCCAGTGGAACGGCTTGTGCCCTGCATTTTTGACCAGCCATCCGTCCGAGATTTCGTATTGCTGTTGGTTTGAGTCTGCGAAGTGCTGCGGGTAGAACCGTTGCTGCTGCCAGTGGAACTGCTCTGCCCATCTGAAACCGAAAAGTTCAGCTGCATATTTGCAAACGGCGAAATCTGTGTACAGATACGCTCATACTCACGCCTGCGATCCGCAAGCTGGTCACTGGTTACGCTATCCGCAATAAACACTGCCGTATACGCGGTTCCCTTCATAGCATATACGAATTTTTCCAATCCTTGAATAAAGTCCCTATTAGTAACCGTCTCTTCATTTCGCTTATAGTCTGCTACACTGGTCACGCTGGCAATGCTGGCTATGTGCAGCTCGTTCATCAATTTTTGGCGTTCTTCGTTGTAAAACGATTCAATGCAGCTGCCTGGGAAAAATCCTATGAGAGTCTTTTTCAGCATCTTGAGCAGGGTTCCAGTAGTACGGTAAGGGTCGTTTGAGCGGACGCCCAGATAGAAATCGGTTTCTTCTCCATCACTTTTTAGCATCAGTGAGAGTGTGCACGGGCAACTGGACAGTGTATGGAACACCATCGAAAGTTTATCTACTGAAAATTCATCTTCCTGATAGACAAGTTCTGTGATGCGAAAGAACTGCACATCTTCCATGTGTTCCATTGTAAGCTGATCCGGGTCAATAAGCGGAAGCTGATTTAATCTGGTCACATAGCCCCGCATGACCTCATCATCAATAATGCTGAGGCAGTTTCCAAGATCATTTTGCAGTGCGGTCAGGTTCAGATTTTCTGGCATTGGTTCTGCATAAGGCCGTACAATCGGATTTGCTGCTGCCATTTGGGGTTGCAACTCTCTCTGATTCAATCCTTCGTAGTTCATTTTTCTACTTCCTCTTTTTTACAGCGGACGTAATAGGTGAATTTCTTATCTCGATGTGGTGTTACTTTGAAACTATCGTTCTCAAAAAGTACAAGAATCCGCCGTGCCTCGTCCTTTCGGATGATCCGGATATTGGGAAGCCTATTTGCCTTCGAATTTAACTGCAACTGAATGTAGTAGTTTAATCCTTCATATGGGTCCCTCCACCGTGCACTTGTATCGTTGATTTGTTCAATGACGCTTGGGTCCTCTACTTTCTTATACGTTTCACATTCGTTGATGCGAAGGAAATTGTTTCCACGGCTCAGCTCTATTTTAGGTTTACCAGAATATTCATCAGTCCAGAATACACCATACGACCTGATGGGTTTTGTGTCATGACTGCTGCTACTTGGCTTTGAGTCGGTTGGATGGAGCTGCCCCGGAACAGCAGAAACACCGCCACTGCTGCTATCACCACGATCAGGACAGCTCCTATCAATTTTTTTGTGTGGTCATCCTCTTCTTTCTTCTGGTACTTTTTAGAGGTTTTTCTTGCCTGTTCGAGCTCTTTTCTCTGCGCTGCCATGTGTTCTTCGGCTTCTCGGTTTTTTTTCGCCGCTTCTTCCCTGATTTGATTCGCTCGCCGCTCAAATTCCAGGTCAGCTTCCTTCTGTGTTAGAGTAGTAGTCTTTTCCTTTTTGGATGGTGCAGGAGATGCAATAGGCTTCTGCACTGTATTTTTCTGCCGCTCTTCCTCACGGATGCGCTGGATTTTTTCGACATAATACACCTTGGCCACTTTGCGCAGATGTTCGTACCGTTCTTTGGAGAAGTTCTCCATCAGATCCATTTTCATCTGCACCCAGTACGCATTGTCCCACTGGCGTGGTTCTTGTGAAAACGGAGTCAGCTCCCTATGAGCATCGAAAAAATTTGGCACATTCTCTTCGCAGTACCGGTAGGAATCAAGATAGTACTCAAATGTCGGATCTGCATCCAGTGCATCCCGGAAGATATAGTGTAGGCCGACCACATCTCCACTCTCTGCATACTCTTTGATTTTTGGTCTCAACATTGCATCTCACCCTTTCAGATATTCAGCGCATCCTCGATCTCTGCTTTGCACCCCTCGATCCAATTCAGAAGATCGCGGTTTTTCCGCAGTGTTTCTTCCTTGCTCTTCTGATCCTCTGCTACCAGTTCCAGTTCTTTGTACTTTTCTTTGATGAGCTGATCTAGTTCATCGAACATTTCCGAGAACTGCTTTTTAGTTTCGCCAACCTGTTCTTTTGCGTAATTCATCGCATTCATGATGCCCTCATCAATGTTTCGGGCCAAGTCACCCATCATGCCAGCCTGAATATCCGCCACAAGAACTTCGTACTTTTCTGTCTTTTCAATGCGCTTTTCAAATACATCTCGCATTTCTGTCCGGAAAACTGCCTTTGTCTCGTAAATATCATTGTCTCGGTAATCGTCCACATCTTTGTAAACAGTCTCGTCATGGTAAGATTCTTCAAGCCAGGTCCATGGCTTGAACCATCTCTTGTGTTCATTTTTGACTGTTCTGGTACCGGCTGCTTCCTTATGACGGCCGCACCAAACCTTTTCCGTACCGACCTTGACCTTTTCATTATGGTCAAACACCTGTACTTCTTCCTCATCAACCTTGTCCCAGACCTCTTTTTCTTCATAGGTTGTTTCACCGAAGCCATTTACTGTGCCGGAATCGTAATTATCGGTGCTCTTATATGCAGCCGTTTCCTGTAGATTGCTCAGCGCACCCTTAATTAAATCTACCGTACTGAAGTCAAGTTGCTTGTCAGACGCATTTTCATCGATTCTAAGCAATTTCTCCTGATACTGCGTTAAAAGGTCAGTGCCAACACCAACCACCTCTTTGTCAATCAACGCTTCCAGATCAGCTGTCATCTGTGCGATCAGTTCACTGCTTTCATATGCCACATCATCAATCAGACTTTTTGCTACAGCCTTATCGGTAATCGTTATACCATATCGTGCAAATTTTTTACCGATTTTATCCACGATTTGAGCTTTTTTCTCGTTAGCACGCGCTTCAATCTCTGGCACCGGATCAATCGACTGCACCTTTTCCTTAAATGCCTGTGCTTCCTGCCCATTATCAATTTTCGCTCTGACAATGGCCGCTCTCTCTGCACAGGCTTCTGCAATTTTCTCATCATTCGCTACCTGCGTCTTGGCCTTAGCTAGAATCTGGGTGCTGTCAAGGATCTGTTCAAAGGATTCGACCAGATCCTTGATTTTCTTCGTTTTTGCGTATTTCTTTACGTAAGCAGTAATTGCGGCTTCCAGAGAACAGATACCACTATGGATCAAAAGCTGTGCATTCCAGTCATTCTCCGCTTCTGCCTGTTTGAGCTGATAGTCCAACTGACTTTGTGCACTTGGACAAAGGGTAGAATAACGCTCAAAATGCAGATCTTTGCTCTGCTTAAAACTCATGCCCATCGCTACTGCCTTCTGGCCGTCCTGTGAAAGCGCAAACATCTGCTGCATGCTGATGCTTGAAAGTGCGATGTTTTTCAAATCTGTGCGCAGAATCAATGCCAGAAATGCTGAGCAGGGGAAGATCTGAGCATTCTCAATGCCGTGCTTCTCCAGATACTCTTTTCCTGCCTGCAAAATCCCAGAAACGCTTTCTTTTTCAGTATTGACACAGTCCATCTTATTCACAACAAATAGGAAGCGATCTCGTACTTGTTTGCCGCCTTTCCGGATCTGTTCTGCCACGTACTTCAGCAATGTATCATCGTCGTATGTGCAAAGCTGAGTTCCGTTGAGGATGTAAATAACCAAACTGTTAGAACTACTTTCCAATGCTCGGTATGTCGTGTTTTTGTGTTCCTGATTCTGAGAGTTATTTGTGCCCGGCGTGTCGATCAGCTTCAATGCCGTATCATCCGATGTCAGGAATGGAATGTTTCCTTCTACATCAATTTCCCTTACATCTTTATTTTTGTTGAGTGCTTCCATGATGTCATAGGTCAGATCCTGAATTTCCTGAATCATATTTCCGTCTGCATCATAGACCACCGCATGAAAGCGGTCGTCGTCGTTGTCAAGAATTTCTGTGATTTTATCTGTACAGGCCTGATTGGCCGAAGGCATCAACTGTCGGCCCAACAGCGCATTGATTAGGGTAGATTTACCAGAACTCATTGTCCCAATAATATTGATCGGGAACACAGCGTTGTTGATTCCATGAAATGCTTTTTCCAGCTGCGGATTTCGGAAATCATCCACAGGGCCTTTTTGTAGCCTGGTAAAAACATCCACAATTTTTTGGTTAATGTCCGCATCTGGCTTGCCTTCTTCAAATCGAATGCTTCGCAGGTGAAAATTGTTTTCTTTATCCTGATCTGCACTTTTGAAGGCTTCTTCGAAGTCATCATAATCCAGTGCAGTGCCATGGAATGTCATATCAAAGCTGCCTTCATTCTGAGCGTCTGCCAGCTTCTGAGGAAAATCACCTACCCACTCCTGAAGCCTTTTCCCTCTTACGTACTGCAAGAGATCATCGTCCAAAATTTCACGCCCATTGATCCAAATCCGTGTATCCATCCGATACGGATTGTACGCCATGTAAACCTGAGCCATTTCAATTCCTCCTTGCTGATCTCAGCATGATAATTTTTTCAATATAAGCAAACCCACTCGTTCTGAGCAGTTGCTCTTGTTCCGTATTGCAATCTACTCTTGCCCGTGGAAACTCAGTAGCATAATACTCTGGCAGATTCATTTTCTGGAATCGTCCCATGTAAGCCCATAGCTTCCACTGTTCTGTTTCGTTCAGTTCTCCTTGTAGTTCTCGTTTCGCCATCCATCCTGCCTGTGAAGACACCGGACAAATCAGTGGCTTGTGAAACCCATGCAGTTCCAGATAATTTTTCATATTCTGAAAAATTTCCGCCACTTCTTCCTTTTCAGGGTTCAGTTCATCCACTTTATTGAGAACGAATAGTACAGGGGTGTTTCCGACGAACTGCCGGACAAATGCAAGATGTTCTTCCTCATCCGTTGTAGCCAGTTGAGTTGCGTTCATCACATAAATCAGCAAGTCGTAGTTTTTCGTCCGAATCATTTCCTGTGTGATTTCACGATGTTCCGCCGCACCACTAAAATTCACACCCGGCGAATCGCTGATGACGATTCTGGTATTCTGCAATGCGCTGTTGAATCGAACGGCCACCGTAATACGGTCAGACGTATTTTCTTCATTATCGTTCATCAGTTCTTCTTCACATGCTGTTAGAACCAAGTTATGGTCGTATTCATACGCCAGATCATCTTCGAACGCCTTATTTATAATGGTATGAATTTTACTGGTACATGCCATATTCTGAGATTGGCAAATTTCTTTACCTGTCAAAGCATTGATAAACGTTGATTTTCCGGCACTCATCGTTGCGGTAACCAGAACCCTGTATGGCTTTTTGTTTTGGAACTGACTATTCCTGTTCAGCAGCTGCAAGTATTTTCGTTCCTGCTGTAGTTCCGGATGTTTCATCAATTCTTCCAGTCGTGCCGGACTTCGAGTAAATGATTTCACCAGAGCATTTGCTGTCCGGGAGCCTTCTCGGTTTAGAGTAAAGTCTCTCCGATATTGCTGCATCAATATCTTTGCTTCGCTTTCCGTCAATTTACATCCAAGGCAAAGAATCTCATCTATCAGCAAAAAATACCGGTAATACGAAAACTCGTGCTTACGTGTTCCGTTATGACTTTGCATTATTATCTTCTGATAGAATTGAAGTTCTGCCTTTTCAAATTTCTCATTTTCTCGTCCCAGCAAAAGAATATATTCTTTTAGTTTTGCAATATACAAATTCTTGTATTCCAACGATTCCTGTAAAATCGGATTCTGCGGAAAAATCTGCGATAATGAAAATCGATCCTGTTTCATTGTCTTTTTTCCCCTGATACTTTTCTTACATAGTCACCCTGACTTCTCAGCCACATATCGATGCCCGTCCCAAATACCTCAGCCTCTATAAGCCAGCCCTTTTCTGTCACTTGCAGCACCTTTGCAGTGGGCAATCGGTCGAGAACGGATTCCAGACTTGGCCCAGTATACTCGAACCGGATGGTCTGCAACTCGCCGCCATACATAAACTGGATGCGCTTGCGCATCTCGCCCTCCTGAAAGCGATCGGTATAGCGCTGGGCAAAGTGCCGATCGAGGGTCTTATAGTTCTGGATACGGTCGATGCGGTAAATCGTCGGGGAGTTATCCTGCGGGTTCTGGAAATGCTTATCCTTGTCGATACCCTCGATGAACGCTGCCAGATAGAAATAATACTCACTGAACAGGATGCCCACCGGCTCAATAGTGCGCACACGGGTCTCGCCGTCATGGGTACGGCAGTAGGTAATTTCCATAACATTGTGATTTTCTACTGCCGTGCCGATCTCCCACAGGCTCTCAATGAACTTCCGGCCGTGCTGCGGCTCAACGTAATGGAAGCGTTCGTTGCTGATGAGGTCTTTGACCTGATTCAACCGGTCCAGCGGTGTACAGGCCAGGATCAGCTTGTCCAGAATGGGGAACATTTCCTCCTTGACCATGGAACGGCTCTCCAGCAAAATCTTGCATACCGCCAGAATCTCGCTGCTGGTGAGGAAGCGGGAAAGCGTGTCATCCAGCAGATAGCCGCCCTTTGCGGAGTTGTATAAGATCTCCCGGCGCGGCTCGCTGTCTGCAAAATAGCTACGCAGGGTATCAAGATCGCGCTGGATGGTTTTCTCGCTGACACCGAAGCGGTCAGCCGTCTGCTGTTTATTCAGCACCCCGCCCTGTACAAGCACCTGCTGGATATAGAGTATACGGTCTAATCTACTATTACGCACGGTTCATTCTCCTTCTCTGCTCATTGTAACACAGTGCAACAACAGTCGCAATTCTTTGTGTGAAATTTTGTTGTTTTGTGAAACAGCTATAAAATTTTTGTCTCTTTTGCACAACCCCAGTATACAAAAAAAGATGGACAGCTTGTCTGTCCATCCTCCAAAAAGCCAAGTGCTTTTCTCACAAATTCCATCTGCGGTTCAGCCGGTAGATCACATCCCATACATCATCCTTAAAAGTGTACATTACCTGACGCGGTGATGCACTTCTGCTTGCCATGCAGACAACCAGAAACAGTTCGGCGGCAAATGCCGCGCCCAGCAGAAACATCCATATTTTTTTCATTGTGCACTCTCCTTTGATGGCGTTTATGCCCTTTTGTCTGTCTATTATAACGATCCTGTTGGACAGTTTGCTTGTCCTTTCTGTAAAAGATATTTTCTGCTTTTCCTGTACGTTGCAACACAAAAACCGCCCCGGCTTCCTGTTACGGAAACCGGGGCGGTTCGTTTGTTTTATTTGTGCTTTTTCAAGCGCTCACGCAATTACTTGCGGGGGTTCTTGATAGCAGCCTGAGCGGGTGCCAAAATTACAGAGCGTTCGTTTTACTCCACCATGACATTAATCATTATCGAATGACCTTTCTCGAAAGAAGCACCAAGAAATAGCTTGTCATTGTCACTCCAGAGAACGCCTCTACCAATGAAACCATCTTCGTTGCAAGTGTAGCAGGAAAAAGATCGCCATAGCCTACTGCAAAAAAAGTAATGGCACTTGCATAAATGCACTCTAGCCATCCACTTACTCCTTGATATTGTAAACATGGTATTACATAATATGCCGTTCCGAATATTAAAATCAGAAGAATTATAGTTAAAAATGTTCGGCACGGTTTGGTTCCATATCCGCTAATCCAATCCAGCAGCCTGCGTAATCCTCTTATATAATATCTTTTTTCTTCTTTCGTTTTCGCTTTTTGATAATGAAGATGACAAATATCTTCATTATCATATTCCCCGAGCTGTCTAAAATTTTCCTTTAGCATCAAGAGTTGTTCATTCTTTTTTTCGGTAATCTTTTCAACTAGTTTAGGGAAGTCTTTAAAATAAATTCTCCCACTATTGATTGCATCTTCAAATGATACTTCTTCTGTATCTTCTAATGCAATCCTTAAAATATTTGTATTTATGCAATCATTAAATAGAAATCTTTTTATGCTTCCACTAAGATTACTCTTACCCAAAATTTCACAACGCAGCAATTCCAAGCAATCAAATCTTGCTTCTCTAATGTCTAATTCTTTTATTGACGCATTAGACAACTTTACTTGAGAAATATTTGATTTCACAAAACACAAATTTTCAAAAGTCTTCGGCAGCGGATCCAAGCAAATCTCTGTTTCTTCTGTTTTGGCACATAAAAAATCCAAACTTAAAGATTGCGTCATTAGCATCGTTAAAATTTTCGATTTGCGGGCTTTTATGTAACGAAATGATACTTCTGGTGTAAAATATCTACTTCCGCCACACTCAATTCCTCCTAATGAAATCTCCGTTTCTATAATATGAGCATCGCTAAATTCAACATTTCCATTTACAAGGGTAATATCGCATATATCAAGATTTAGATTATAAAATCCTGCATATGAAAAATCCAAATCTTCACTTTGAATCTTTAACTGCATAAGATGAATCAGTTTTGGCTCTTCAGAATAAAAAATCGCTGCCCTAGCTGTTATTTTTTCATATTCTCTATAAGGATTTCCTTCTACTTCATAAGGTGCTTTATCTCCAAGCCACTCAAATTCATCTATATACGTATAATCCAAACATATCTCTTTTTCTTGCCAATAATACTCCTCCAATTTTTTATAATCTGGAATTTCTAGTTGTGCAATCTGTTCTTCCTTGCCACTCTCGCTTAGTTGGTATACCGCAACGCTTTTCCCGGATCCTACGTTCGTTGTATTATGAGGGTAAATTCGCCCATCTTGTTTATTTGTGATTTTTTCATCCCAAATCCAGAATTTTTTCTCAGGATTTGAAACTTCTTTCGTTATAAGTTTCATATTTTGCCTCGCACCTTTTTCATGTGCATCTTCCAATTTACTCCGGTTTCCCTTTCATCATCTGACCCAGAATCGCATTCTTCGTGCTATCACTCAAATAGGCCTTGTTTAGCGTTTTCTTAGTATAATTCAGATATGTCCCAGACGCTTTCTCTATCAAAAGTGCCGTAAAGTAACGCTCCCAGCTAAAGTATTCCTTACTATCGATGTAGCCAGACGGTGTCTGCAAAATCTGTGCAACCTCCGTATCTTTCAGGATCCCAGAAGAAAGTACTAACCATTCAAAAGATTCCGGCAGATATAGTGCCAGATTTTTTCTTGTCTGCACCAACTGCAACACCCTGTCCATTTCCGGGCCAAAAGCGGCACCATCTGCAATCACCAGAATCTTTTCATCCTTATGAACCTTCAAATAGGAAAATACATTAGATTTTCCGTTCGCAGTATCACATTGCATTTGATGTTCTGTACAGACCGCATCAAAAAACTGATACCCCGAATTGCTGTCCTCGGTCAGAATTTTCTCCGGCTTAATTTTTTCCGTTGTACTGTCCGGGTAAATTCGATAGAACGAATGATAACTCCGTTTCAGTGTCCCATACTTTCCAGAGGTTCGGATTCCATACACTTCTTCCACACTGTATGGCAAGGCCGGCAAACCCTCTCTGGTCACGATAACATAATAGTTATCCGTCTGCTGAATCGCACGCGCAAAATCTTTGGTCTTGACAAACTCGTTTCCTTCATCGATAAAAACAATGCTGTCCTGAATATTGTCAAGTTGTCCCTTCCAAAGATTTCCTTCTACCACGTAGCAACTTTTATCACAATTTAGAGTGACCGGTCCACTCTCTCCATCGTTCATATGGGTACGAATCATATCTACGAGAGTCGTTTTACCCGTTGCACTATCCCCACGAATGATGGTCAAGTTGCGTCGCAGTTCAAATTCATATTTCAGGTACTTTGTGCCAACGACCACTTTATGAATGCCTTTCATTTCTGTCAGCCCCTTTACACAAACTCACCTGCGGCCAAAATCAGCTCTTCCATACTGTGAACGATTTGATTCGTATTCAGCACTTTTATTGTAAACGGCTTTTTGCCAAAATCCATCAGGTGACGCAAATTCACCGTGCGATCCTCCTGCTCTGCAATTTTGAGCAGCCACTTTGCACAGTTGTCGCCACAAGTCGATACATTGAACACTTTCTCCGGCTCAAACTTTACCAAAATCAGTGTCTTTACGCCACCAGACAAACCAATCGGTGGAATTTTACCCAAGACCGGGCTGTCAATTACACCACTGTCGATAACGGTAGACTTATCCACATCCTGAATCATTTCCTTGACCATCGGGTCAACGATCCAGTCTTCCTCGTAATCGTATTTGAAATAAGAAGCCGTATTGTACACTGCTTCCTTCATATCACCGTAAAAAATGTTCAGCATCTTATCACCTCATCGATGTGCGTACTTCTGCTATCATTGTACCCTCTTTCAGCTTACAAAACAAGATGCAAAAAGCTCTTGGCCTCCATTACAGAAGCCAAGAGCTTTTATCTTCTTTGTCCTACCAGATTTTATTTCCGGGGAGACTTAATTGCAGCCTGAGCGGATGTCAAAATTGCAGAGCGTTGGAAAGAATAATAGTACGTTTTTATGGGGCAACAAGCGTTTTTATCTTCGCACGAATTCTACTCCAGAAATGTTTCTTGTTCGATTGTGACCCCATATTGCAAAATCTTATCAATTGCATCAACAAACAGCGTATGTCTTCCCGCATTCCGCTCTTCCTTCAGCTTCTTCAGATACTGCTCCGGCCGCTTCAGGCCATTTTTGTGGTACTGTTCCACAAAGTGCCCTTCCATACGCATGGGTTCAAGCTGTGGGAACACCGTTTGCAGGTTTTCAAACATACAAAAACCGCCCAGATCAATATCTGCCCAGAATCGAATTTGCATGGTTTCCCCTGCCGCAGCAGCCAGTTTTTCAAAAAGTTTTTTCTTCCGCGGGCTCAGAAAGCCGCCGTGATAAACAACAAGTTCTTCCGGCTGTTTTTCCGCCAGCAAATATTCATCATAGTTCGTTTTATTTTCGACAAAGGTAATGCAGCAGATGTTTTTCAGTTCAATGTCCACAATCTCTGACACAAGTGTACTGGGCAAGGCCAATCCATAAGGTTCTGCTGCGCTGAGCCGTAGTTCTCCCTTCTTCAAGCAGATTGCGCCATCGCCCGAGAGTTCGTAAAGCTCCGGGCGGGCATAGATTCCCAGAAATGCAAGCTGATCCCGCTCACCAAGTTCCGCTTCTGTACAGGCCGCCGACAGTTGGGTATTGTACTTTCGTGCAATGGTAAGAAACAGCTCCCGTACATTTCGCTCAAAATACTTGGTATCGTGAAAACACTGGCTGCTGAATGCACGCATCGTCACACTGCCGGACAGCTCCGCATACCGTTGAAACGTGAGCAAAAGCTCCTGCAGCAGACCGTCGTTTTCCCTGCAATACGTCGGCACTTTCATGCTGTTCCGCACCTGAGCACATACAGCATCCCTCCATGCCGCGATCCATGGAACGGGATTGTCTTCCAGCTTCTGCATGATGATGTTTGCAACCTCTTCTGCCTTTTTTCGCGGATGCACTCTGTCGGCGCATTCATAGCACTGTGCGACCCGTTCCAGATCCAGCACAATGCAGGAGAGAACGCTCTGCTTTCTCGCCCATTCCAGACGCACCAAAGCCTGCTGCTCCAGCTCCCGCGCTGCAATATTGTAAGCATCCCGAACCACCGCATCTTCGTATTGATACTCCGGCAACTCCCTTTTATCAATGCGCAGCATTACCCGACGTCTGGATGTGTTGGGTTCAGAAAGATGCTTACTGTTTTCAAACTTATCCAGCAGACGATTCAGGATCACCTGTGCTTCCTTCATTCTGCATCTCCTTTCCAAATGGAATGATATGCATCCGGTATCCGGATTTGTCCACTAATAATGTACGGTCTGCAATGGGCATAATGTCCGAGACCTTATCTGGCGGCGTACAGATGATCGCCTGCAGCCCCATCTTTCGGAGAAGGAGTACACTCTCCGTGATCCGGTCACTATCCATTTTATTGAAAGCTTCATCGAACACCACCAGACGCACCGTATTACCAAAACGGGTAGCGTCGTTGACGCGGTACAGCTGGGCAAACGAGGCCAGCACCGCAATATAGAATGGCGTTTGTGTTTCGCCACCAGACTTCATATTCAGTGTTTGAGAAAGCAGCTGCTTGGAACCATTCTGATCGGTCGTTTCCAAATCAAACTTCAGATATGTCCGGAAGTCTGTATAGCGGACGATATTCTCCTGCAGTTCGCTCTGTTTGCGGGCATTGAGCTGCGTATCGTCTGCCATTGTGATCTGGCTGAACAGTTTTTCGATCAATGGGCCGTATTTTTGCTGAAAGGGCAGTGCGAATAGACCGGATTCGCCTTCCATCAGTTCATCTGCCGTGATCATGTTATAGTAATCTAGATAATCCGGGTTTGGCCCTACGCGGAATTGATACTTGTCTGTGCCAAATTGTGCTTGGCGCAGGGCCTTGTTCAGATTGTGCACCTGTTCTTGCACCTGGTCGATGCTGGATTTCAGTTTGGCAAGGAAATCGTTCTGGAATTGCTCCATTGCGCTTTCCCGTGCCGCCCGGATCTTTTCTTTGTATCGGGGCAGCTCGCTTTCCTGCAGAGTACGCCGTTCTTCCTCGTATTCGGTGTTATCCATCACCTCGATCTGGAATGCACAGGGTTTGAACTGTTCTGCATATTCTCTGCGTGCTGCAAGCAGTTTCTTCTGAGCCCCGTCCATCGCCTTTGTGCTCTGCGCCAAACTGTCGCCGAAGTTCTTGCGGATGACATCTGCCTTTTTCAAGCGGACAAGCTCCTGCCGATAGCGGGGAACGCCGATGGTTTCTCGGTATTCCTTCGTGAACTCCTCGTTCAAAACATCTTCGATGGCCTCATACCGTTGGTATTTTTCCGGCAAGATCTCATATTCCAGCTGATGGATGCGGTCTTCCAACTTCCCTTTTTGCACATTTTTCGCATCTTTTTCCTTATTGAATGCAAGGATTTCTTCTTTCAACTGTTCAATGATGCGTCGTTGCTCATCCAACCAGAACAGATTCAACTGGGAAAGCTGATTTTTGACTTCTGCGATTTCCTTGATGATCGTCTGGACGCGCTGGTAGTCCTCCTGCTTTTGCGCCACATCGATTCGGACGAATCTTTGGGTAAAAAGCGGCTCCTGCAGGCCGGTCAGCTGCTTCTGGAGCGGCTGCCAATGCCGCAGCTCTTCCTGCAGACAGGCCAGTTCCTTTTCCAGATGGTCGATGCGGAGCTGCACCGCACGACGCCCGATGAAGGCGTCTTCCATCCAGCCCTTCCGAAGTGCGCGGGCCACATAGCCCTGATACAGCATTCCCTCTGCCGTAATTGCCGTCTTATAGCAGCGCAACTGTTCTGCCGTGTCGCAGCATATCACCCGACCCAGAAGATAGTCCACATAGCTGCGTGCCAGCTTGTTTTCTGTCTCCACCTTTTCTGCCAGACTGCCGGGCAGCGGTCGAAGTGTTTCTTTTTCCCGCAGTTTTCCGATATCTACCAGACCAAACGCACGGTACTCTGCTTCCTGCTTCAGCCGGTCGTAAATGTTAAGTGCATCCTGATAACGTCCCGGCTCCACCAGCAGATAATATTTCTGGTTATTTAGGTAGCCTTCTACCGCTCCACGCCAGCGCTCATCTGCCATTTCCAGCACATCAGCCAGAATATAAACGGGAACCGCATGCCCCGTTTTATCCGCCAGATCCTTTTCCAGCCGGTCTTTGAACAGCAGAAGTCCATGGGGATAATCTTTTATGTTCCTGCGCAGATTTGCAAGCACCGCACTTTTCTGGTCGGCTTGCTTCTTCAGCTCTGCAATACGATCCTCTGTTTTATGAGCCGCACTGCGGACAGCATCCGACAATTCGGCCACTGCCTGCTGCCCCGTTTCAAACAATTCCACAGGCCGGGCAAACAATCCCTTCTCGTCACCAGTAAATACAGCATATGCTTTCTGCGCAGTGTTCGCCGCTTCCTGCACCGGTATGAGAAGTTCTTCCGGTTCCAGTTCTTGTATCTCCCCACAGAATCTCTGCAAATGCCGTGCTTCCCGCTTAATCTCCACTTCAAGATTTTGCAGACCCTGTTCCAGCTTTTTCTGCTCATCTCTCAGAGCCTTTTCCGTGTTGAGCAGACGCTCTTCCTCCTGGAAAACGTTGCTCTGCCTGTAGGCCAGCTCCAGCTCACTGCGGCGCGTTTCTTTCTGTTCGATCTGCCGCTCAAGCTCCTCCCGTTGCTCATTCACATTTGCAAGGTTCTCCTTGCATTCAGTTCGTTCCAATTCCCTCTGGTCGATCTCTGTCTGCGCAGCTTCTTTTTCGGCCCACCGTACCAGAAACTTCTGGATCTGGCAGCGGTCTATGGCTTGGTTCATCTCCTGATACAGCCTGCTGATTTGCTGCAGTGCATCCAGCTTTTCCTGCTGACGCTGCGCCAGCAATTCGTGCCGTTTATAATCCCGGATGTTTTGCTGCATCAGCTCAATATTGGGTTTATCCGGAATATCGCAGATGTTCTCCGTAATAAATTTTTGGATATCCACAATTGGCCGGAACGAAACAGCCTTCTTCATCATCCGTAAGACCTGCTCGTTGTGAACGTTCCACTTTGCAAGCATGTTGTGGCGATACTCTTTTTGAGTATCGTAAAATTCTGCCCGTGCATAGTTCTGCTTCAAAAAACGGCGAAGTGCAGAAGTCTCCATTGCCTCGCCCTGCTCAATAAAGCAATTTTCCGGCAGTGTCCCCGTGTAAATAAAGAATGTATCACGGTAACTTCCATCGCTGCGGCAGTCAAAGGTAACGCCCGTCACAAAGCTGCTGCCCTCCATCTCATCCTGAAATTCGCAGACAATATAGGTAGAAAAGTCCTTACCACGGCGGGAATACGGGCTGTTATCATCCATGTCGGCGCGCAGATAGCCTTCCAATGTGCGCTGCGATTTTTCGTTGGCTGCCTGATTAAAATTGCGGGAATTTGTCTCGCCCAGCAGTACAATCTGCAGTGCATCGATGACCGTTGACTTTCCGGCGCCGTTCTTGCCGGTCAGGAAATTGATGTCGCCCACTTCAATCAGTTCCTTACTAAAATAGAGCCAGTTGATCAGCAGGATCTTCTTCAGCTTCTTCATCTGTTTCCTCCTTTTTCAAAACAGACACCACCAAGTTCAGCTTTTCGCTGGAGACCGCAGAGAGAATGGTGGGCAATATTGCGATCCTGCAGCTGCCCTGGTTGAATTTTCCTTCCAGTCTTTGAATCACAGAATGGTTTTCCAGTACCGTAAACGCGCGTTTGACCTCTTCCATATTCGGCTTAGCCGGAAAAACGGGATAGTCGGTCACCACTTTTTCCAGCACATCCCGCACAGTACACACGGCATCCTGCTCCAAACCCAAACGCTCCATATTTTCTTCGTAGATCAGCCGTAATGCCAGCAAAATCGCCGTTTCTTTTTTATTGAGGTTGCAACGGTTAGCCTCGTCTGTGTTCAACACATAAAAGTATCCGTTCAGTTCATCCCTGCGCAAATCCCAGTCCAGCAGGCTCAGGTACTCCTGTACAGCCTCATAGTGCCGTGATAGAAAAAGATAGTCTGGGTTATCCACCCTGCCTTTTCCCGGCTGGTAGATGGTTCGCACAATGTATGTGCGGCTGAGCAGCTGATTGCAGACAGATTTGAATTGTTCCAGTTCTTTTGCCGTTGCATTGGTAACAAAATCAAAATTCACGGCTTCTTCTCCTTCCTCCGGATCTGCATTTGCGGGATCGAATAGCCATTTTTGCAAAAAATGCCACCGAGTTCCTGGACCACATAACCGGCAGATGCATCCTTGCTTCCAAGGATTGCCAGCAAACTCATGATATAATCCTTGTCTTCTTCAAGCGAGAGCTCCTCCGAGCAACGAATGTCAGCGTCTCCCAGCCATCCCTGCACGTAAGCATTTACTGCTGCCCGGCCATATTTCGATTGCAGTAACTGTGCCGCTCTGACCTGTTCTTCCGTATTCAGTGCCTGATCATCTTGTATCAGCACCGACGCGGTTTTTGTCCGTTTTTCGGGGCGCTTACGGTACCACAGACTTTTTTCTGACAAAAAAGACTGCTCATACAATTGAAATGCCGGTTGTATCTGGTCCACCAGCTCAGACGCCCTGCGGTTTCTGGACAGTGCCGTCAGCAAAACATTCAAATTGCCGCGCACGCTTTGATCTCGGTTCGTCAGGTTCTCGATTTTCTGTGTTGCTGCCCTGGTATAGCGCCGGACCTGCGTATCAATTTCCTCAAGATAGTCCTTCTCTAAATTGTCATAGCGTTCTTCGATCCAGAAAATTTTCCTCAGCAGATCGGCACGGCAGTCTTCCAATGTCTTGCCCCGCTTATCACGCAATGCTTCATTTGCCATCGCCATCAGCAAGGTATCATCCTCTTCCCAGCGCCTAAGCACAGACTGAATGGGCACACGATACTTCGGCACTGAATCTTTGATTTTCAGCGGACGGATATATGCCTCCACAACCTTTTGTCCGAAGTCGTTAAAGTGTGCAGCCAGCACCTGGTTGACATCCTGCATATCGATCTGCGTCTGAAAATAATGCTTCACATTATGATAGACCATTTGCAACAAGCTAATCAGCGCCGTTGTGTTATCGTAGGCACTATAGAGAGCCGTCATTTTATCGTAAGCATTGTTGTTGTCGTCGGCGGTCTTTAAGACTGAGAAAGTTCCGAACACATAGGAATATCCACGAGCCGGGCTATCATCGCAGAGTTGGTGGAATAATTCCAGCAAACGGCTGCTGTAATTAGGAATCGTGATATACTCTTCAAAGTCGTCCCCGCGTTCTTTCTCAAACCACCCCTTACTACACAGCTTGCGGATCAAAAAACGAGCGCGGCCAGAGATATCCCTCAGTTCCTCTTCGTCAATGTCTTCATCTTCAAACGTAGCATCCGCCAGTTCCTGCTCCAGCCTGCCGCGCAGCATGGAATACAAGACATCTTCCCGTATTTTCAGGTTTTCTTGGTATGCTGCGTACAGTACGTCCAGTGCATCCGCATATAAAATACGGTTGGGCGAAGCCAGCGGCGAGAAAAGTTCGCTTGGAACCGCTTCAAAAAACTTCATAGGCCTACCACCTTATTCGACTGATATACGCTTTCTTTTCTATTATTGTAACCTCTTTCCTCTTACAAAACAAGATGCAAAAAGCTCTTGGCCTCCATTACAGAAGCCAAGAGCTTTTTTCTTCTTTGTCCTATCAGATTTTATTTCCGGGGAGACTTAATAGCAGCCTGAGCGGGTGCCAAAATTACAGGGCGTTCGGAGTAACGATGATATGTTATTTGTAGTTTTTCAGTGTACCTTAACCCATCTCCGCAATGATCTTCTCCAAATTTTCTTCCTGCAAATAGAATTCCGGCAACTTTGCCTTGTCATATCGCATATAGGGAACATCCTTCGTTCGCTGTTCCAGCAAGTTGGTAAAGAACCGCTCCCAGCTGAAGAATTCGCTGCTCTCGATGAAATCTGCCGGATGTTCCAGGATTTCAAGAATGTCCGGCTGTCCGAGCAAATCTGCTTTCAGAAGCAACCATTCCAGCGATTCCGGCAGGTACAAGCTGAACTTTACGTTGTCCTCCTGCATCAGGCGATAAATGTCGTTCATCTGCGGGCCAAATGCCGCACCGTCTGCAATTATCAGAACCTTCTCGGATTTCATTGGGAAGATCTTCTGTTTGATGTTATCTTTGCCTGCCGCAGGGATACAGACAATTTCGTATTTCTCGCCGACTTTTGTAAACAGCTGATACCCGGAATTTGCATCTTCCGTCAACAGCTTTTCAACACCTTCCAGCTGCACATTGCTGGCTGTCAGCGAATCATAGACCGGGTACGCCTTATTATAGGTTCGTTTGAAGCGGCTGGTGGTCTTTTTTAGTTCCAGAATAGCGTTTACGCTGTACGGCAGGGTGCTCAAATCTTCTCTTGTGACCAGCACATAGTAGTTGTCCGAATGCTGAATCGCACGGGCAAAGTCCAAACTCGAAACAAAGGTACTGCCTTCATCCACAAACACGATGCTGTCATGGGTCGCATTCAGCTGCAATTCCCAGTTGACACCCGACAGCACCCGGCACGGTTTATCACAGCTCACTGTTACGCCGCTCTGTCGGCCATAGGTCTCGTATGCTTGTAGCATCTCTACCAGCGTTGTTTTTCCGGTGGCACTGTCCCCTCGCAGAATCGTAATGTTCCGTTCCAGTTCGATTGTGAAAACGACCCGTCCGCTTCGGACTTCGATTTTATGTTTTCCCTTCATCCTATCGCCTCACACAAACTGAAATGCAATCGGCATCAGTTCTTCCATGCTGTGCACCACATCACCGGTGTTTAGAACTTTTACGTCTACTGGGAACTTTTTCTTTCCGAAATCCATCAGGTGACGTAGATTGATCGTCAGGTCTTTTTTCTTAGCTAATTTGAGAATAAAGGGTGCACAGTTATCGCCACAAGTCGAGGCATTGAATACCTTTTCCGGGTCGTTTGCCATCAGCAAAAGCGTTTTCGTGCCGCCAGACAGTTTTTCCGGCGAGATGACCCCCAGAACCGGGCTTTCCACCGCATGAGGGCCTTTGACGTCGGACTTATCAATTTTCTTGATGACCTCTTTGGCAAAGTCCGAAGTCAGCCATTCATCCTCGTAGGTATAGTTAAAATAGACCGAAGTATTGTAGACAGCCTCCGGCATATCTCCAAAGTAGATGTTCAGCATGGTATCACCTCGCAGATGTGAGTCATTTGCTATTATTGTACCTTCTTTCCATTCACAAAACAAGACACAAAATGCCCGTTGGCTCTTGATAAAGAAAACCAGACCTGTCCGATCAGACGAAAACCATCCCAAATGTCGAAACTGGATTTATTGCAGTCTGTAATGATTTTTCCATTTGTCACAATGAAATTGAAGGGCAGAGATCGAAAATACACTACCTTTGATCAAATCGCCCTATAAGAAATCCCAAAAAGCAGTTTATTATCATCCTATTAGATTTCGATCTATGGATAACAGTGTCATAAATCACCAGATAGAATGCTATGCGTTTTTATAGTAGTTGTTCCTCCTGATCAATTTCTATTTGATTCACAACATCCTGATAAATCACAAAATGAGGTGTTTTTTATGACAATGGCAAAGAAGCTCCCACTTTTAGCACCTTCCATTCATACGTTTGAAGTGAATGGAACGTATACCGATTGCGAAGCGAAACGCACAGTATTTATGGCAATTCAAAAAATGGTATCCGCTGGAAAATACTATCGGATTCCGTATCATGGCTCCTCGAAAAAAGGCTACTCTTATAAAAGAAAAGATGGTGGTTTGACCATCACATTGGCAGATTATCCAGATTTTAAGAAGCGATACATAACGTTATCTGGTGTAAACCTTGCACGGATCGCAGGTGATCCGTCTCGTTTAAGTTTAACAGATTTGTCGCCAGAAGGTTTGGCCATGCAAGAGCATGCATTTCTGAATGAATTGGAGCAGCTTGGACTCCTTGAAATTGAGAATTCCATTAAATGGAAAATGCACCGGTTGGATATTACACAAGACTTCTATGTAAAATGCGATCCCGCGCTGATAGTAAAAATCATTCGCTATGCAGGAAGCGTTGACCCGTACAGAAAAGGGCGCGCACTGCACTATAACCAGCACAATGAGATCCGAAGCTGTAAATTTGAAAAAACATGGTACGATTTTGCACTCTATGACAAGCATCAGCAGCTCTTGAATTGTGAAAAGGAGAGCTATCCGATTTCTCCAGACGATTTGGAACGCTCAAAAAATCTGGTTCGATATGAAATTCAATTAAAGCGCCCCAGTCTGAAAGAATTTGAGCACGATAAGTTGGAATCTTCAAAGCTCCGGTTTGGAAATCATGCGTTGTTTCGTTATTTCGAAGAAATTAGCGATGATATTCCGCTCTTTCTATATCGGTATGCCGTCGATTATTTTGGTAAGCATTCGTGGTATAACGTTCCAACTGCCCTGAAAGCCGTACAAACGAGCAACCTTGATGACGATACCAAAGAACTTGTCAGTGCGTATATCGAAGCGCAGGATGAGCCGGAACCGACCGATAAGATACATCATAAAAAGAAAATCGCAAAGGCTTTGGAAAAATTAGAGATCAACGATGTGATCATCCCTTGCCGCATCCTGAACGATCGTCAATGCGGCAGGTTTCCTTGTGCACCCTTATGCACAAGGGTACACGGTCTTTGATTGGATAAAAATGTTCCGTGCAATGCAACACGAAAATTCACCAGAATCACAAGAATGGAGTTGATTTTCAATGCTAGACAACTATCCCGATGTCCTGAGCTTCCGGCAGGTAATGGAAATTACGCACGTTGGCAGAAATTTACTGCTTCGTCTTCTGAACAGTGGCGAAATTCCTGCCTTCAAGATGGGAAAACTCTGGAAGGTTTACAAGCAAGACCTGATCCAGTATATGAGCCAATGTCAGTGAGCTATATCCTTCGTTTGTGTAAAAAGAATCCCGTTGGACTCCGCAACAAGAATCCAGCGGGATTCATCCCTACCTATTTTTCAACGCAGTTCTGTTTTCACAAGATGGCCCGTATACTTTTATGTTTTTACCAGATCTGCAGTTCGGCACCGTTGGCTTCGGCAGTTTGGATTACCTCATCCACATAAGGAGCGGCTTCACGATCCGTTGCCGTATCTACATAAATCTGATCTTCCATGGAGAGTATCACATCATGAAACGCCTGACTCATTGGAGCAGGATCGTAATAAGAGGTGATCTCATCGTAAAAGCTCATATATTTCACAAAGTCATACAGTGCCGTGGCGTTGCCGTATCTTCCGGTATCCTCATAAATATCCGTATACATGGCGTTGAGCCATGCCGTCCGGAAATAGGGGCCATAGCTGAGGAAATATTCCTTGATTTCTTCGGTCAGTTCGTCATAATGATTATACTCTACCGAGATTTCCCCTGCCAGCTTTGAGTAGGTATCCATTCCATTTGTACTGGTGGCCTGTTCATCAAAGCGTGTCGCAGCGGGGAAAACATCATCTGCATCATAAGCATCCGCTGTTTCGGTATAAGGCACACTTTCTGTAACACTCGTGCTTACCGCTTCACTCTCCGGCGCTGCCTCGCTGGAGGCTGAATCCGTAAGGGCTTCATCCAGTGCATTTTCCAGTTCATCGAATGCACTGTCCAGCGCATTGCTGCTGGCAAGGCCGTGAGATTCCCGGTAGCTGTCGTTCAGAGCCGAGATCACTCCAAGCTGCTCCAAGGTATTCATGGTATCGCCGTTCCATGTCATCCGGTCGATGCCAAAGGTTTTGTCGTTGTTCAGCTTAAAATAAATGCTGATTTCGATTTTCTCAGCGGTCTGCGTATTCTGCCCGATGCCGGTATAGCTGACATAAGTCACGCCGTTCTGCTCGTAGTTGTCCCACTTGCCGTCCGTAAAGAAATCGTCCAGCACCTCGCCTACCGTGGCTTCTGCCGGGAACAGGTTCAGATAGCTGTCCGAGATACATTTGGAGCGGGCACTATCCGAATAGAGCGTAGTATAGAGCACATACGCTGCGAATGCAACAAATGCCGCTGTAATCGCCAGTTCAATGACCAGAGGCATCTTGTGTGCGCTGAACAGCTTCCGGACTGCCGCCTTTTCTTCTTCCACCTGCTCTGCAGAAATTTTTTCAGGGTACAGGATGGCGATCACCTGCGACAGCAGAACGCTGCTGAACACTGCGTACAGGTATTCTTTCTTACTGTTTTTGGATGGTTTGGTCAGGATGGTCATTTTCAGGCCGTCGGCTGTGTTTTTCAGTTGATAAGTACCACGCTTTTTGCTGTAAAAGGTCACGGCATCCGCAGTATCCGTAACCTGTTCAACGTCCGGGTTAGCAAATCCGCGACGGATGCGGTCTACCGCCTCTTCCCAGCTCATTCCTTCCGGCAAAGGCAGATGGCCTCTGTCATGCTCCGGGCCGTATACTTTTTTGTAAACATCATCCCGGAAGCCGAAATAGATCACTGCGGCGATAAAAAGCCCCAAAAGGACCGACACCGCTCCGGCACCGGTTGCAACACCTGTTGCCACGCCCACAATGAACCCCAGCAGTAGCCAGATCTTTAAGGCATCCAGCGCGATGCTTCTGCGGGCAGCTGCGGTAAACAGCGGATGAAAGCCGCTCAGATTTTTGGATTTTCCTTTGGCTTTTTTAGCTTCTGCACTGCCATCATAGATTTCAAATAGCTCTTTCATGTTTTTTCCTCCCATCTCAATGGATGCGTAACCTTTTTCGTTCGGAATGATTCAATTGAATCATTTTGATGCTTTTATTATAAAGCGTTGATTGGACACCAATATTGTCCATCCGGCAAACTTCCATTGGGATTTTTCTATATGGCTTTGCACAGAAAAACCGCCCCGGCTTCCTGCAACGGAAAGCGAGGCGGTTCGTTTACTTTATGGGTTCTTTTTTCAGGCGCTCAACACCGATCAACTGGCATTCAGTTTTTTGAAATTTTAGTCATATCTGTATTTAGAGGACTTTCCGTACACCTTCCGGAGCGATTTTTTCAGGCTGACCACTGTTTCTTTGATGATTTTTGCCTCATCGGCAGAGCAATCTGCAAGCTGTTCGGTCATCCAGCTGTCGAACACCGGCTTTGCTTTTTTGATCTCAATGCACAGCAGTTCGTCCGCCGAGCAGTCCAGCGCGTTGATGATGTCGATCAGCGTTTTCAGGCTGGGCACGGAGTTGCCTGTTTCGATATGGCTGATGTGCGTGACCACCACGCCGACCTCATTGGCCAGCTGCTCCTGCGTCATGCCCTTTGCAAGGCGGCAGGTACGGATGCGTTTTCCAATGTCAGCGTAGTCCACCATAGTACAAGTACCCTCCGTTTTGTGAAGTGATACTTGTATTGTATGTGCAATCGACTAAAATTGTAATAACTTAAAAGTGCAGCAGACTTTTTAATCTCTATAGCTTTGCTTTTTTATCACAGTTTCGGAAAATACTCGTTCTGAGCCAGATATTCCTGATCTAGTCCATAGATAACAGCCATTGCAGCACTTTCAAAGCTCCAATAGCCGTAGTAGACATCATTGGTACTGCTCAACGTGCCATACCATGCACTTCCTTTATTTCGATTATACCAACCGCTCAGATAACACAGCAATTTCTTTTCTTTTTCCAGTTTCTCCTGTGCGGTCAATACTTCTTCTATATCTGCATATACGGCCGGAAAACGGTACTCGCCTTTCCATATGACCGTTCCCGATATAGCGAAGGAACACAGTCCATTCAGAAGCCTGTCATCATCGAACACCTTCGAAAAGCGCTCTGCCACTTTCCGAAATTCTGTCGAACGATGAAGCATTATAGAAAACGACGCCATCCTCAGCGCATCCTCATAGGTCAGCACTGTCATTTTCTGTGCAGTGTAGCAGCAGTCTTGAAACAACGCTTCCAGGACAGTTTTATCCGCACCATTCGAAAAAGATGCCACCATAAGATTCATCTGATAAAGGAACAAGCTACCACGGATTCGTTGCGCTTTTGCTTCATCATCACACTGCACAAGTTTTTCTGTTTTTTTCTGGATACGTTCTTTCTCATACGCAATATAGTTTCCAAAATAGGTTTCCGTTTTTCTGGTGTCACGCATTGTCATCACCCATATTATCCTTCTGTATTATCCGTGTTCCATCACTGTCATATGCTTCCACTCGGACGCGCTCACCACACTTTGTTCCACTTTCATCTACAGGATAAATATCACTGTACATAATGCCATTTGCATCTGGTTCAGGATTGAAGTGATACACATCAGTCGAAACATTTTTAGGGTCATCTTCATATGCGTCCCGAATCTCATCGGCTTTTTCTTTTCCAACTGCATCATCCAAACGTCTATCAATCCATTCCGAAGACATCTGCCTTCCATCCTGAGTTTCTCCAAGCTGTGCGGTTCCATACTTGGCATCTACAATCACATATTTTCCATCCTTTTCGTAGACACCATCGATACCCTGATGTCCCTTATCTTCTAGAGAAGTTACTCGTTCATGCAGTGGCGTATATCCTTTGCTGATGTAGTATTGATCCATCATCATCTCACAAAGGTTGCCCTTTTCTGCCGTTGTGAGCTCTTCACCGTTCGCAATTCGGGTGATAGCTTTTTGGATTTCTTCAATTTGTTTTTCGTTTACGTCTTTTCGTTGATTTTCTGGATTTGGTAGTTCTTCCTTTTCAGGACGAGAATAAACAGATTCCACTGGGCGTTTCATCTCGCCTACTTCAGGAGATTTTTCCATCTGCGGCAGTTCTTCTCTGCCGGGTCGCTCCCAGATGGATTCTCGATTTTGCGTCTCCATCCGTTCCGGCTTTGTTTCTAGGTTTTCAAACATCATCCAAATATCCTTTCATTCCAGTGCTTTCGGCACAGCTCATGAATCGAACTATTATCTGGATATTTTTCCTCTTCCAACATACAGACGCAACAGGCAATCTTATGGATTTCTTCCGCCGAAAATTTGGTGAACTGCATTGATAGATTTTCTTCCAGCACACATTCCAGTTCTTCCAGTGAGGTGCATCCTCTGCTTCCACGGAATACATCATGGTACGAGTAGCCTTCCCGAATGAAGTCAGCCAAGGCCCACTGATAGCGTACACCTTGTTTTTCGGCATCTACAATCAGTTCCCGCCGGACTTTTGCAGACACGCTGACCCTACGAAGTTTTTCTACCACGCTTTCTTTTTCACGTGGAGTCATTTTTTGTTTTAACAGAACATGTAGAATTTCATCATATTGTACCCTGCGGCTTGGTTCCTTCTGCTTTTCCGTTTCTCGGTTCGTGAAACCAATCGGTTCCTGATACTTCGGCAAGGCGCACAGAACCGCTTCTTGCCAGTCATTCTGATATACTGCGGCAACACCTGTGGGCAGTTTAGAAAGTTCCTCATTCTGCACATCTTTCAGTGCCATGGCTCCGCCTGTAATCTCACGGTCTGCTTCTTCTGGCAGACGCAGTACGATTTTAGTGTTCGTATTTCGAATTGCTGCCGTATCCAGTAGATTTGGTGCTTGATCTACGATCACAAAACCTTCGCCGTAAGTACGAATTTCCGCAATTGCATTTGTCAGCATCTCTACGGATTTTCCAACCAGATTAGACGATTCAGCACTCTGCTCCGTAGAAGTTTTTTTGAGCAGATTATGTGCTTCCTCCAGTACCGTGATATGCTTCAGAGGCTGATTCATCGCTTTGGCAGCTGCCATACGGTATTCCTGCAATTTCAGCACTACAAGGCCCATAATAAGGGACTTTGTTTCCGATGATCCTACACGGCTCAGATCAACGATGGCATTTTTGTCAAACAATTCCTCCAGAGACATTTCATCACTGACAAAAATTCGACCATTGATACCATTCGTTAGCGATTTGAGTCGTGTCGAAAGTGAGCCGATATAATCGCCCTTTGTATCAGATGAGTAATCGGAGGATTGAATCGTTTCATTCAGCTCTCGTAGTACATCTGTAAATGTTGGGAATAACCCCGGCACATCCGGATTTTCCGATTGATCCAAGTCCCAGCCTGCTGAGACATATGCACGCTCAATGGAATCTTTCAGAACTGCCGGCATTGCTGCATACATGGGCCAGCATACATTGAAAATTTCCACAATACGGTCAATGTGTTCCAGAACATGGATTCCATCTGGAAAAGCGAATGGATTGATTTTCAGCAATTCCCCAAGCTGTGGATTAGTTCCAAAGCAGCGAACTTCCGGAAAGACATTCCGATATTCTCCTTTAGCTGGCTCTACAACCAGAAAAGAAATATTCTTTTTCTGTGCTTCTGCCAGTAGATGGTAGACAGCGTTCGACTTGCCGGAACCCGTAGAACCTGTGATGAATGTGTGCATCGCCAAACTGTTGATATCCAATCGCACTTCTGTTTCTGTCTTTTGGCCTAAATGATATACCTTACCAAGCAGGATACCAGCATTTGTGCTCTTTTTTCGAGAGATAACTTCTTGCGCAAAGGCGGCGTGTTCCACAACAGGTAATCCTCGTACCGAATGGCGTGGCAATCCCATGTGAATAGCCAGTTCGTTGGTGCTGACCAGTGCCGCCGGATTTACCGCAACGTAACGTGCTTGCTGATAGCCTACTCCTTGATACAAAAACGCCGGATGCACAAAATGATTCATATAAGCCATCATCTGATGAACTTCATCTCGTTTTGACCAGGCATTGACAGCACTGTTTTCAATGCCGCTGTTTTCACCTGCAACAACCGCTTTGTAGGTGCTTGCAGCCGTCTGGGCATCGGCCGTTGTTTCTCCCAGAAAGTAGGCTGCAAAGCTCCACATACCAACGCTTTCGCACTCATCGATTCGCTTCAGGTGCTTCTTGAGCCGTTCCAATGTATCAGTTAGGGTTGCGTTCTGTGCATTCAAAGTAATACCACGGGAGTTTCCAAATGTGCTGGTTAATGATTCTGTATTGACAAGATTGAAGGATTCTCCCGTTGTTTCGGCCAGGCTCTGCGAAGTGCTGGTACCTGAGCTGCCAGAAGTTCCACTGCTCTCGTTTGAACCACGTGTCTGACTGGTGCTATGGTTTGTGCCATGTGCATCGCTGACTCCATGGCTTAGCGTTTTGGCAATCGAATCCGACACCGAATCCGTGTGGCTGGTGCCATTGGAAACAGCATGACTATAACCGCCGGATACACCAACATTTAGATTTCTACTCAAGGTTTTGGAAACTCCTGATGTAACCGCATGTGCCACACCGCCTGAAACTGGGCCAAACTGTCCACCAGCAGATGCTGTTTTTGTCGTGCTGCCAAACACGCCCGTACTGGAACCAACGCCCGTACTCGCATTTACGCCTACCGAAACCGTATTTGTTACCGTGCGGCTGGTGCCGTCTGCCGTTCCAACTGTATGCGTAGTACCGTCAGATTCCGTATTGGACATGGTTTGCAACGGTGTACAAAGGGAACATAATAAAAAACTTAATAATGGACTGCCAATC
>OQVH01000590.1_pt1 | contig 27171 bp, 21 predicted proteins | sample 1691641 | NCBI WGS metagenome assembly OQVH01 (sample SAMN03418286, study PRJEB22391) | human gut metagenome | biome: human-gut; feature: organic feature; material: feces | host: Homo sapiens | place: Italy | collected 2013-04
GATATTTGTTCACGAAAAGTCTTACTACGTGTGAGCCGATGAAACCAGCACCGCCCGTGATAATGATATTCTTCATTTCAATTAATAATTTATAATTAATAATTATTTTGCTGCCGCCAATTCAGCGATGCACTTCTTCAAACTGTCAGTCCAGTATGGCACCTTAAATCCGAAAGTCTGCTTCAGCTTACTCTTGTCAAGTACAGAGAAGTGAGGACGCTTCACTGGGCTTGGGAACTCCTCGCTGTAGCAAGGCTGTATATCGCAAGTATTTCCGCTCAGTTCGCAGATAATCTTAGCGAAATCAAACCAAGAGCAGACACCCTCATTAGAGAAGTGGTATATGCCCGTCTTATCCAACTGGTCAGTTTCGATGATATGTGAGATGACAGCAGCCAGGTCGCCAGCATAAGTTGGAGTACCCACCTGGTCGAAGACCACCTTCAGGGTGTCGTGGCTTGCCGTGAGACTCTGCATAGTCTTCACGAAGTTCTTACCCCACTGCGAGTAGAGCCATGCTGTACGGATGATGATATGCTTGCATCCTGTAGCTTCAATACTCTTTTCGCCTGCAAGTTTCGTTTTACCATATACCCCCAAAGGATTCGTTTCCCAATCTTCACGGCAAGGTATATTCTTATCGCCCTGAAAAACATAGTCGGTAGATACATGAATCAAAGCACCATCTACCTCCTTCATAGCCTGTGCCAAATTTCCCGCAGCAGTATTGTTGAGCAGATTAACCAGATCGTAATCTGTTTCAGCCTTATCTACGTTGGTATAAGCAGCGCAGTTAACAATTACCTGAATATCATTCTCCCTCACCTTTTCTCGGATAGCGTCAAGATTGGTGATATCCAGTTTTTCATAGCCTTCAGCCACATCGGTGAAGACAAACTTGTGATTGCTTTTTGGGGCACAGATTTGCATTTCATGTCCCAATTGACCATTAGCGCCTGTTACTAATATATTCATTGTTTTAATATTTTATTCAATATAATATTTTAAAGTCTACTTACCATTTCCCTCTACACATGAAGAAAACAGATTTTTTCTCTCGAAATCTATTTCCTACTACCTATATATATAAATCCATTCATCTATATATAAATATGTGGCAAAGGTAAAAAAAAAAATTGAGTTGACCAAAAAAAAGAAAAGAAAAGAGAAGAAACTAACATATATTAAACAAAGACCGCCACACTTTTTCACAAAAGCATGGCGGTTTTCCCTAAAACATAATAGATAAGCTTTGCCTTTAAGGGCAAACTTGAATCATCAAGTAGCCTAGTCTATTACCAATCCTTTTTTCCCTAATATAAACTAAACCTGTTTTCCTATTTAAATCAACATACTAAATCAACAAAAGGAATTTTCTTTATCATTAAATACTTTTAGAAGACTTGAAGTGGTAATTAAACCATAAAAACTACTGTTTTCTGATTTCGGTTGCAAAATTATATCATTTTTTTCAAAGTTGTATACCTAAGTAGTATTTGGGTAAAAAATTAGCCTACTAAAGAAATAGATAACTCCCTAAAAATCAGAGATTTCAATATATTAACTATTTTTATCTAAAGTAAATGGTATTATATGAAAGGAAATTTGTATCTTTGCACCACAAAACGGACAAAAGGACGAAAATAACATTTAAAAGACGATTTTGTTATAATTATAAAGAAGCATTAAAGATGAAACTACTTATATATTTACTTCTTTTGCTTACTATGCCATTGGCTGCTCAAGGCAAAACGGACGAGAAGACTTTATTGGATTGTATTGACAAGATGATTGAAAACGACCAATATTATCAGGGAATCAAGGAAAAGGAATTGAAACATCTGAAGCGGCAAGCTTATGAAGCTGAAGACGACCAAACCCGACTACTGTTTCTTGACAGCATATATCATGCCTATAGTACTTACCGCTACGACTCAGCATACGCATATATGAAACAGGGGCTTGAATTGGCAGAAAAATGTCATAACACCTATTATATATTACGTAACCAGATAAACCGGGCGTCCATACTCTCGGTGAGGGGATTTTATGGCAAAGCAGAAAGCTTACTCCAATCGCTCAATCCTGATGAGATGCCATACCAGCTGAAGCAATACTATTACTTCACATACGCCTGGCTCTACAACTATTGGGAATCATACGCCAAGAACTCAGATTATGCCGAAGAATTCCGTGCCCAGAAGAAACATTATATGACCCTTCTGATACAGAGTTTCAACGAAAACAATAAGCATAACGTCTTCTATCAGTATCTCATGGGCGAATACGCCTATCTCCACAACCCTACCAGCAAGGAATCGCTCAACTATTATCTGAAGGCACTGAAGATGTCGCCAGCCAAATCCCGCATACATGCCATGTCGGCTTATGGTATAGCCAGATATTACAAACATATAGGCAAATTCGACCATTACGAGAAATATCTTGTAGAGGCATCCGTGAGCGATGGATTGTGCCAGCTCAAAGAAACGATTGCGCTTCAAAAGCTAGCCTACTACATCTTTAAAAAGGATGCGAGTAACAGTAAGAGAGCTGCCAAATATATCCAGCACACGATGGAAGATGCACAGTTCTTCAACAACCAACTGCGCATGATGGAGATTTCCAACATCCTTCCAGTCATCGCTTCAGCCAACCAGCAGGCTACCGAGCGCTCTCGTACCCGCTTTCTTTGGGGGTTCATTGGTGTAAGCATGGCGCTGGTCATCATTCTCATCCTCTCATTCGTCAATAACCGACAGAAGAACAGACTGAAGAAAAACAAGGCTGAGATTGAAGAACAGAAAGAGAAGCAGAAAGAAATGAATGCACAGCTCACCGAACTGAACCAGCAGCTGATAGAGACCAATATCAAGCGAGAGACCTACATGCGCCTCTTTATGGACATCAGTGCGGCTTATATCAGCAAGTTATCAGATTACCGCAAACTGGTAAGCCGTAAGATCAAGGCAAACCAGACCGCCGATTTGCTGAAGAATCTCCACACCCATAAATTGGAAGAAGAGGAATCACAGATGTTCTACAACCGGTTCGATAAGGCATTCATGGAGTTGTACCCGGGTTTCGTTACAGAATTGAACAAGCTTCTGCTGCCAGAATGTCAACTGGAAGTTCCTACTACGCACGACCTGACCACTGAGATTCGCATCTTTGCCCTGATGCGACTGGGTGTAACCGACAGCCAGGAGATTGCCACCCTGCTGCATTACTCCACCCAGACCATCTACAACTACAAGTCAGGAATGCGAGCAAAGGCGATTAATCGAGATACATTCGAATCAGATATCAATCAGCTTTGCCACATCATTAATAGTTAATAATTAATAGTTTATAGCATAAACCGCTTTGACAATCTTACTCAACGGCGCAGCCTCTATAAACTATTAACTGTAAACTATTAACTAGCTTCTGTGTATCACGGTTCCGTTAGCCTGATGCGTAGCAAGAACCAGAACCTCAGCTATTTGCACGTGTTCTGGAGCACTTGCAGCATAGAAGGCAACATCTGCCACGTCATCCCCGTTCAGAGGCTCTATGCCGCGGTAAACGTTGTCTGCGCGGTTCTGGTCACCATGGAAACGGATGTTAGAGAAGTTTGTTTCAACCAAACCCGGTTTCACATTAGTAACACGCACTTTCGTATGTGCCACATCAATACGCAAGCCGTCTGTAATAGCCTTTACAGCCGCTTTGGTAGCACAATATACATTACCTCCCGCATAAGCAGCATCACCCGCCACACTACCTATATTGATTACATGACCATGATTACGCTCCACCATACCAGGTACTATCAGGCGAGTCATGGTTAAGAGACCCTTGATATTGGTATCAATCATCTGGTCCCAATCTTCAAAATCGCCCTCATATTCAGGTTCCAGTCCACGTGCGAGTCCTGCATTATTGATAAGCACATCCACATTGCGCCACTCCTCAGGGATGTAATCCACCGCTTTCTTGGCAGCTTCACGGTTACGCACATCGAAAGCCAAGGCAAGCACCTCAACGCCCTCAGCCTCGAGTTCTTTCTTCAGGATTTCCAACTTTCCCGTGTTTCTACCTGTAAGAATCAGGTTATAGCCGCCACGGGCAAAACGACGTGCACAACCTTCGCCAATACCGCTTGTTGCGCCTGTAATAAGAGCAATTTTATTCATATTCTTTGATACTTTGAATTATACTTAGAACTTTTGATACTTTGAACTTTTATGATTAGCGAAGCAATTGAATTCTTCACTCTTCACTTAAAGAATAAGGACTCTGACCTCAGCATTCGCCATTTTCTCTATCTGGTTCATCGGACGTTTATAATAAACACTCTGGATAGCCTTGTTGATGATGCCATGCCCCACAGCAAGAACGGTCTGATCAGGATAAGTAACCTTGAGCCAGGTAAGGAAATTCTGGGCTCTTGATTTCATCTTTTCCAGCGTCTCTATGTTGTCCGGCCAATCCTTTGGGTCCTTCGGCAGGTCAGGGATGAATTTACCCGTAAAATCGCCCCAATCGCGCTCTCTGAGCAAGGGAGTGGTGACAACGGGATGCGAGCCGGCAATAATTTCACAGGTCTGTATACTGCGATAGAGATCGCTCGATACGAAAACATCGATAGGTGTACCGGCCATTTTCCTGGCCACTTCCTCAGCTTGCTCAATACCTTTCATATTGAGTTTTCCCGGTGTTTGTCCCTGCATAATTTGCGCCTTGTTATCCACCGTTTCACCATGGCGCACCAAATATAATTTTGTCATTGTCTTTACTTTTTCCGTCTATATCAAAAATGAGTTTTTACTTTTCCTAAGTCTATACTCCAGACATAGTTTTTACTTTCACTAAGTCTCTTTCCAAGACATCATGATTCTGATTTTGCTTACAAAATTACGGCTTTCTATCGAGACCAACAAATAATTTGCGTTAAATATAGCAATAATTAGCGTTAAATATAGCAATAATTTAAGTTTATATAAAAAACTTCTTGCTAGTTTCGGATTTCTTTCGTAACTTTGCCCCGAAATAACAAAATCAGTTTTAGTATGAAGGTAATACACAGTTCAATATTCCGCGCAGTATGCGCCATCATCGTAGGAGTCCTGCTCATCCAATATCGTGAGCAGACCGTCACCTGGATAACCATCGCCATCGGTGTTTTGTTTTTCCTTTCAGGTGTCATCTCCCTTGCCAGTTATTGGGCAGCCAAGCGCAATGCAGAGAAGATGCAGGGCCAGATTCTGTCTGATTCCAATGGTAAGCCTATCATGGGCATGATACCTAAATTCCCGCTTGTGAGTGTAGGCAGTCTTATCCTGGGATTGCTGCTTGCCCTGATGCCTCAGGTGTTTATCGCCTGGCTGATGTTCATCCTGGCATTCATCCTGATTCTGGGTGCTCTGACCCAGTTTGCCAACCTGGCTTCAGCAGCTAAGATGGGACGCGTAGGCATTCTCTTCTGGCTCTTCCCTTCAGCCCTTCTTCTGCTGGGTCTGCTCGCCATCATTAAGCCTTCAGCCATCGCCTCTGCTCCTCTTTTCATCATCGGTTGGGGTATGCTCATCTATGGAGTAGTAGAGCTTCTCAACGCCTTTAAAGTCTCCAACAACAAGAGAATCTGGCTGAAGAACCAGCAGCAGAAACAGAATTCAAAGGAGATTTATGTGGATGTAGAGGAAGTGAAGAACGAAGAGTAAAGCACGAAGAAGTCTACAGTATTTACTATCGAAGAAGTTCTGAGTAAAACAACGAAATCATTATATCATCATATATGAATAAAATTAAGTCTCTCTTTGCCTGGTCATGGCAAAAGTTTCGCGCATTCTGTACCTGGTACAAAGGATTGTATCAGGGCAGAGCGTGGTATACCAAGACCCTCGTTGCCTTGGCAAGTTGTATAGTCGCCTTCATCTTGTATCTGGGCGCAGTAGATATCAACTTCTTATGGCTCTTCGGCAAGTCACCTGGCTATTTCTCAGGCATCCTGGACCCACAGACCTCAGAGGCCTCTGAAATCTATTCGGCTGATGGAAAGCTCATCGGCAAGTATTTCAACGAAAATCGTACTCCGGTAGAATATGATGAGGTAACACCTGATTTCTTCAAGGCACTGGTAGATACCGAGGATGAACGATTCTACAAGCACATCGGTATCGATCCTATCGGTGTGTTTGCTGCTGCCAAGGATGCACTCCTCCATCATAACGGGCGCGGTGCTTCTACCATCACACAGCAGCTGGCGAAGAACATGTTCCGTGTACGTTCGCAATATTCTACCGGTTTGCTGGGCAAGATTCCTGTACTCCGCCTGCTCATCATCAAGAGCAAGGAGTGGATCATCGCGGTTAAACTCGAAACGGTGTTCAGCAAGAAGGAAATCATCACCATGTATGCCAATACAGTAGATTTCGGTAGCAATTCCTATGGTATCAAAACCGCTGCGAAGACCTACTTCAACACCACCCCTAAGGAGTTGACCACCGGTCAGGCTGCCGTGCTCGTGGGCATGCTCAAAGCTACCACCTACTACAACCCACGCACCAACCCGGAGAACAGTCTTGCACGCCGCAACACCGTATTATATAATATGGTGACACATGGCGATCTCTCAAAAGACAGATACAATGAACTGAAAGATGAGCCTATCAAGCTCGATTTCAAGGTAGAAGAAAACTACGACGGACAGGCTAAATACTTCCGTGAGGCAGTAGCCAACTACCTGAAAGACTGGTGTAAAGACGAAGGTTACGACCTCTATACCAGCGGTTTGAAGATTTATACCACCATCGATACCCGCATGCAGAAGTATGCAGAAGATGCAGCTCGCAAGCAGATGAAACAGGTACAGCAGAACTTCAACAACCACTGGAGCATCCGCCGTACCCAGGCAGGCAAAGGCAACTGGATGGGTCAGGATCCTTGGCAGGATGAGAACCACAACGTGATACCAAACTTCATCCAGGGCATTGCCGAGCGCCAGCCATTCTACAAGGCATTGATAGCCCGCTTCCCTAACAATCCCGACTCAGTAAACTATTACTATAAGGAGTGGGTTCACCCGGTTAAGGTATTCGATTATGACAAGGGCAGCATCACGATGAATATGACATCAGAAGACTCCATCAAGTATATGACCACCTTCATGCACTGCGCCTTTGTAGCCATGGAGCCACAGACCGGAGCAGTAAAGGCATGGGTGGGCGATATCGACTTCGACCACTGGAAGTATGACAAGGTAACAGCCGAGCGCCAGCCTGGTTCTACCTTCAAGCTCTTTGTTTATACCGAGGCGATGAATCAGGGTTTAACCCCTTGTGACAAGCGTCGCGACGAATATATCTCTATGGAGGTATACGATAAGAAGAAGCACGAGATGACCACCTGGCGCCCATCCAATGCCAATGGTTCGTTCTCGGGCGACAGTATCCCATTGAAGAGTGCCTTTGCCAAGAGTATCAACTCTGTGGCTGTAAGATTAGGACAGGAGATGGGCATCAAGCGCATCATCGAGACAGCCAAGAAGATGGGTATCAACAGTCCGCTGGATGACACCCCTTCTCTCGCCCTCGGTTCCAGCGATGTCAACCTCCTGGAGATGACATGCGCCTACAGCACCATTGCCAACAATGGCAAGCACCACGACCCGGTATTGGTTACCAAGATTGTAGACCACGATGGTAAGGTGGTTTACAAGGGCCCTACCGATTCCGAGCAGGTGATACCTTACAAGAGTGCCTTCCTCATGCAGCAGCTCTTACAGGGCGGTATGAAGGAGCCGGGAGGTACATCCCAGAGTCTCTGGGGCTATGTAGGCAACTACCGTGATACAGAGTTCGGTGGCAAGACAGGTACCACCAATAACCACTCCGATGCCTGGTTCATGTGTGTGAGCCCTAAGCTCGTAGTTGGTGCCTGGGTAGGAGGCGAATACCGCTGTCTCCACTTCCGCACCGGAGCCTTGGGTCAGGGATCCAGAACCGCTCTTCCTGTGTGCGGTTACTTCCTTCAGAGTGTCTTTGGCGACCCAGCCTTCCAGCAGTATCACGGCAAGTTTGACAAGCCACATGACAGCGATATCACCCGCGATATGTACATCTGTGCAAGTTATGCACCAAAGCCAAAGGTAGATACCACCAAGGTAGACAGTACCGTCTTCCAGGAAGAGATCGTTCTCGATGACGAAGGCAACCCTATCATCCGCGAGGTTCCTGCCAAGAAGGCGGAAGACGAATCTGCCACCGGTACTGCCACTACAGAAGAAAAGAAAGAGAAGAAGAAGGCTAAGCCAACCGAGCAGCCTATCAACTTCGATGATCTTTAAATTTAGTTTATAGTTTATAGTTTATAGCGGCTACGCCGTTTAGCAAGAAGGCGATTTAATGTGGCTTATGCTATAAACTATAAATTATAAACTATAAATTAAATACAATGATTGATCTCGACAACCCGGAGTTGCAGAATGCACTCCAAATCATACAGTTTACCCGTCGTTCGCTTTTCCTTACCGGAAAGGCGGGGACGGGTAAATCTACTTTTTTACGTTATATAGCCGCTAATACCAAGAAGAAACATATCATTCTTGCCCCAACAGGCATTGCGGCCATCAACGCCGGAGGAAGCACGCTCCACAGCTTTTTCAAGCTTCCTTTCCACCCGCTGCTACCCAACGACAGCATGTATTCCGTCCGCAACATCCGCAACACCCTGAAATATAATTCAGAGAAGATAAAGATTATCCGCGAGGTAGAGCTCATCATCATCGATGAGATCAGTATGGTTCGTGCCGATATCATCGATTTCCTGGACAAGATATTGCGGGTATATTGCCGCAACATGCGAGAGCCTTTCGGGGGCAAGCAGCTGCTTCTGGTGGGCGATATCTTCCAGCTGGAGCCTGTGGTAAGAGAGGACGACCGCCGTCTGCTCAGCCCCTTCTACCGCAGCAGTTTCTTCTTCAATGCCAAGGTGTTCGAATACTTCAAGCTCGTGAGCATTGAACTCAAGAAGGTATACCGTCAGAGCGATCCCGTTTTCATCAGCATCCTCGACCATATCCGCACGTCTCAGGTGCCCATGCAGGATCTCCAGCGCCTCAACCAGCGCGTGGGAGCCCAGCTCGATGAGAGCGATTCCAAACTTGCCATCACCCTCTCTACACGCCGCGATACGGTAGATTACATCAACGACAGCCAACTCCAGCGTCTTCCGGGAGAGCCTTGCCTCTTCCGTGGCCACATACAGGGCGAGTTTCCGGAGAGCAGTCTCCCTACCCCTATCGAGCTTTACCTCAAGACGGGGGCTCAGGTTATCTTCATCAAGAATGATATCGAGCATCAGTGGGTGAATGGCACGCTGGGCACCATCATCGGTTTTGATGAGGATGAGGATGCCAAGATTTATGTGCGCACCGAGGAAGGCAAGGATGTGATGGTGGAGCCTGCGGCATGGAGCAACATGAGATACCATTTCAATGAGGTTGAGAAAAAGATTGAGGAGGAAGAGATTGGCAGATACGAGCAGTACCCCATCCGTCTGGCTTGGGCGATAACGGTTCATAAGAGCCAGGGCCTCACCTTCAACCAGGTGAAGATTGATTTCACGGGTGGTGTCTTTGCGGGCGGACAGACGTATGTTGCCTTGTCCCGCTGCACCAGTCTCGAGGGCATCAGTCTTCAGGAGCCGTTGCGTCAGAGTGATGTTTTCGTGCGCAATGATGTCAAGCAGTTTGCCCGTCATTATAACGACCAGAGCACCATCAATACAGCGCTTACCCAGAGTAAGGCCGACAAGCAGTATCATGATGCCGTCAAGGCCTTTGACAGGGGCGATATGCAGTCGGCTCTCGACAACTTCTTCCTTGCCATCCACAGCCGTTATGATATCGAGCAGCCGCTTGCCAAGCGTTTCATCCGCAGAAAGCTGAACAGGGTGAACGAGCTTCAGGCAGAGAACGAGCGGTTGCGCGAAGAAATAAGAAAGAAGGATGAAGAGAAGGAGAAGCAGCAGAAGTTCCTCAAGCGCCTTGCCACGGAGTATGTGATTATGGGGAAGGAGTGCGAAAAAGAGGGAATGAAAGAGGCTGCCATCATGAATTACCGCAAGGCCCTTACCCTTTATCCTGAGCACCCGGAGGCGAAAAAAAGGCTTTTAAAAGTAAAAAGGTAAAAAGCAATATAGATAAAACAAAAAAACAGGCAAAATCACTTGCCTGTTTTTTTGTTTTATCTATAAGCTGAAAAGCTTTATCAACTGGAAACTTTCAACTATAAGCTATCATCTAGTACCATTGTACAGCGTTCGAATAACCGCTGCGCTTGTCGTATTTCAGCGCATCTGTCAGGGTGGCTGCGTTACAACGGAAGGTGAAGTTGTAGCTCGTATATGGAGCGAGAACCACAGAACAGCTCATGTTAAAACAGTGAAGATCACGAGTCAGACTGGCGGTGGTCATACTGATCTTGTGGTTGTCAAAATCATAGCCGGATGAGAAACTGATGTTCCAGCCATCACTGATTCTTACGTTACCACTCATGTTTAGAGTCTGGGTAAACTTATATGCATAGCGCATCGTCTTCTCATTGAACTTTTCTCTTCGCGTATCCTCGCTCATTGTTACACCATAACCGAAGGTCAGCGACCATGGCATCTTAAACGCCATATAACCATCTGAATCCGTTTCAGCCTTGCCGCCCTTCTTGGCTGCCGTCTTACCCTTCTCCATGCTGTCGTCTACGTTGCTCTCGATGTCGGTATCCAGACCTTCATCGTCATCATCATTGCGCTGGCTGTCCTTCTTGTCGTCCTCATCATCGCCCCCGCCAAAGAGTTTCTTCAGCTTCTCCGGGTTCAGTGTGAACGAGAAGTTTTGCGACATACCCTGGAATCGTCCGAACCTGCCCTTGCCCCACTCCGTATGGGTACCCACATAAACATTGTTCTGGTCGTCCAGCTCGTAGGCATAGGTGGCAAACACAGCGTCCATGTTGAAGGTATAGTTCTTCCACCACTTCAGTCTGAGTTTGATATTCATATCGCTCCAAGAGCGAACCTTAGCTGCGGTATTGTAACTCATGTTGATGTCGAACGCATCGATGATACTGAGTTTCTTGTATCCGGTAGAGTCCTTATCGCTCTTCACCTTCATCTCGATGTTGTTGCCCAGGGTAAACGAGATATTACCACTCTTACCCTTGTCCGGCGCACCGTAAAGGGCATTGGCATACTTCGAGTAGCTCACCAGTGATACGTTTCCGTCGGCATCGGTCTTCTGGTAGGTGTCCCAGTAGCCGTAGCGTGAAGCTCCGAAGTCTGGGGCATAACTGAAGCTCACCGTAGGCGTAAACACGTGGCGCACAGCCTGTATTTTATCTCCGAAGAGCTTGCGGCTTGGTATGTAGAAACCATAGAGTTTGGTAGAGAGACCTACGCTCATGTTCCAGTTATATACGTTGTTGAAACCGTAGATGGTATCACATTTCTCCGTTTGGCTGGCTTCATCCCATGATCTCTCCACCTTGTTGGTATACATACGGTCGATGAATTTGAACGATGGGTTCACATTGAGATATTTGAAGAGCGTGAATGTAGCGCTCACCGGTATCTGATGCTGCCATCCGTTGCGCCAGTCCTTGATGAGTGAACTGTGCATCAGCTTATCCTCTTTGGTATTGATGCTGTTAGAGATGTGTCCCGTATAGCTCATGGCTATCTTCTCGTACCATTTCTCATCGCCCACCATCTTCTTTCTTCTGAACGGATAGAAGCGGGAGATGCTGATGTTGAGGTCGGGCAGCGTCATGGCGATGGATTTATCGCGCATGTTCTGCGAGAGGTTGGCGGTGGAACTGAGCGTCATACCGATGCTTGAGAACGAGGTGCTCCAGTTAACAGATGAGGTTCGCGTACTCTGCGTCATCGTCTGCGGATTGTAGAGCGAATTGAGGTTGTTGCGTTCGTAGCTCGATGTGGCGAAGTTCACACTTGCCGAAAGCGAACTGTATGGGCTTGCCTTGCTGTCCTGGCGGTGGCTCCATTGCAGTTTGAAGCTCTCCTGCTCGGTATAGTCTGGCATTCCCTTGTCGCCGTTCTTCGTATCCTGGTAACTGAAGAAGAAGGAACCCGAGTATTTGTATCTCTTTCGGTAGTTGCTGGCTGCCGAGAGTCCCCACGATCCCTTGGTATAAATCTCGCCCAGCAGCTTCAGGTCCCATTTATCGTTCATGGCGAAATAATATCCGCCATCTCTGAGATAGAATCCTCGTGCCGTTTCATCGCCGTAGGTTGGCATGATGAAACCGCTGCTGTAGCTCTTGGTGAACGGGAAGAAGCCGTAAGGGATGGCAAGCGGCATAGGCACATCGCACACCACGAGATAGGCTGGTCCGAATACCACATCCTTGCCCGGCCTTACCTTGGCTCGGGAGAGCGAGATGTAGAAGTCGGGATGCGGATCATCGCAGGTGGTATACCTTCCGTGCTGCAGATAGATGACTCCCGATGAGTCGCGTTTCGACTTCATACCGGTCAGGAATCCGTCTTGCTGTTCTGTATATACATTATTAATAAGGGCCTTCTTGCTCTTGAAGTTAAATTTGATGGTGTCGGTATCATAGGTGTCGCTACCCCTCTTGAAGACAGGTTTGCCCTTGATGCCTCCCTCCACCGTACTGTCGGGTGTACCCATCGCCTTCACGTTGCTCTTGTCCATATCCATGGAGATGCGGTCGGAACTGAGGTCCATGTTGGTATACTTCACGTTGGAGTTTCCGTAGAGATATGCCACCTTGTTCTTGGCATCATATACGAGAGAGTCGTCCGCCTGATAGTTAACCGGTGCGTCTACTCCACCCTGTTTCTTTCTGGCGATACTGTCAAGGCGAATACTGTCATCCACCACTTTATTATGTTTCCATATAGCTTTCTGCAGCGAGTCCATCTGCGTGGTGTCGTCAGCCTGTTTCAGCTTGGGCTTTATTTCGTTACCCAGCGAGTCTACGAACACACTGTCCCCCACGCTGTCAACGGTTTCCGTCTTCTCCGTTTTCTTCTTTTTCTTTTTCGAATCGGGCGTACCTGGGTTAGCCACCATCATACACGAGATGGCAGCGAGCAGCAGCATAGCTATCGTCGATTGTTTTCTCATTCAATAAATTAGAATTCTATTCAAACATGCGTTCCCATTGCTGGAAGCGTTTTACTCCTTCCTCTCCGAACTTCATGAGACTTTTTTCTGCTTTCTCAATTGTTTTTTCCCGGTCGAGGTGAGTTTTGCTGAAGAATTTATCAGCGTAGCAAATCACCTTCTCCTCCATGGTTTCCGGCAGGAAATCCTGATGTGGCAGGGGCAGGTTCTGTGCTATGATCTGTGCCTCTGTGATGCCTGCACCGGTATGGCGCTCACATACGCGGGCATGTCGCTCATATCCTTCCTTGCGCAGGATTTCTGCTCCCAGTCGTCCATGGCAGATGTAGGGCTGCGAGCCGAAACACTGTATGCCTGGGGCATCGGTCATGAAGATGCCGAGGTCGTGGAGCATAGCTGCTTCTTCGATAAACTGGGCATCGAGTTGCAATTCGGGATGATACGAAACAATCTGTAGCGCTTTTCGCGCTACAGATTGGCTATGTGTAATGAGGATATGCCGAAGCTCATTATCCTCAGGATAATACTTATCAATAATAGCTTGATAATTCATTTCTATTATATTTACTCAGCATCGCGCTCGATGTAAGCGATAACATCGCCCTTGCGCACCTTGCTGCCCTGCTTGGCATTGATTTCTACGAGCTTGCCGCCCAATGCAGCTGGGATGGTTTCAAACTCGCCCCAAGGAGCCTGGATATAGCAGAAGGCATCACCTTCTTTATATTCCTTGCCGATGTATGGCTCTACAGCTGGCTGGCACTCGCCCTCGCCCTGGAATTCCCAGAAGAGCTGGCCGGCTACTGGTGCCACTATGGCATCTGCCTTGGCGTGCTTGAACTCTGCAAGCTGTGCAGGAGTAAGGGTTGTACCGAGCTTAGCATCCTTTGCCTTCTGAAGGTCAGCCAGGAAGTTCTTCTTTGCCTGTCCGCTCTTGTAGTTGCGATACTGCTCTGGGTGCATAGCGAGCTCGAAGAGTTCCTCGTCGTCCTGACCGTAATCCCAACCGTTCTCGTCCATCTCCTTCTTGAAGTCGTCGAGGGCGTTGGTGAGCAATGTGTGTGCATCAACATCTGTAAACTCGCGGCCCTGCTTCTTGGCGAGCTCTACGAGTTCTGGGTCGATAGTTCCAGGAATCTTACCGCTCTTACCGAGAATCATACCCCACATAGAGTCGTCCATCATTACGAAGCGACCCTTGCCCTGCTCCATGGTGAGGAGGTTCATCAGTGAGATGTTCTTTACATACTGGCTGAATGGGGTTACCAATGGAGGATAACCTACGCGTGGCCATACATACTCTACCTCGTCGAAGAGCTTGATGAGCAAGTCGTCCATAGACAACTCTTCCTCGCCCTTCTTCTTGCGGATGTTGTTGATGGTCTGACGCATACCGCCGAGGTCTGCCATCATAGAACCCATCATACCGCCTGGGAGACCGCAACCGAGCAACAATGAAGACATGATCTTGTTACCTGGGTTGATGAAGTAGCCGAGCCACTCGTCGATGAACTCCTGAGTCATAGCACGAGCCTTCATATAAGCGCTCATGTTGATTTCAGGCACCTCGAAGCCCTCGTTCTTCAGCATGCTGATAACTGAGATTACGTCTGGGTGAACCTTACCCCATGACAATGGCTCGATGGCTGTATCGATGATGTCGGCACCATTGTTGCAGACCTCGAGGATAGAAGCCATAGAGAGACCAGGACCTGAGTGGCCGTGATACTGGATGATGATCTCAGGATACTTGTCCTTAATCATCTTGGTGAGTTTGCCGAGGAATGCTGGCTGGCCGATACCTGCCATATCCTTCAAACAGATTTCCTCTGCACCGGCAGCGATGAGCTGGTCGGCGATGTTCATGTAATATTCCAGGGTATGAACAGGAGAGTTGGTGATACAGAGTGCACACTGTGGAGTCATGCCACCCTCCTTTGCCCACTTGATAGAAGGAATGATGTTGCGCACATCGTTCAGTCCGTCGAAGATACGTGTGATGTTGGTACCCTGCTTAGCCTTTACCTTATACATAAGGGCGCGCACGTCGTCAGGCACAGGATACATACGAAGAGCGTTCAATCCGCGGTCGAGCATGTGAGTCTTGATACCCACCTCGTTGAAAGGTTTGCAGAATGCGCGTACGGCATCGTTAGGGTTTTCACCTGCCAGGAGGTTAACCTGTTCAAAGGCACCGCCGTTAGTCTCTACACGGCTAAAGCATCCCATTTCGATGATAACTGGGGCAATTTTAGCCAACTGATCCTTGCGTGGCTGGAACTTACCAGAGCTCTGCCACATGTCTCGATAAACGAGACTGAACTGAATTTTCTTCTTCATTATTATTGTTCTTTTTCTTTATATTCGATGTATGAATTTAATTCCAAGGTGCAAAATTAGACAAAAAAATCGAGAAATCGTCCTATTCGCCTCTTTTTTTATATTTATTATGTTATTTACTTCAATATTTCCTTCTTCATCTTGCTGTTCAGCTTCTCGGCTGCAGCATGGGCCTTGGCGTTGGCCTTCATCGCATTGAGCGAGCGGTGGAAACCCTGGATGCAGCCCTCACGATCAGAGAGAGCCAGACTGTCGCCCTTCATATATACAAAGGTGAAGGTATCGCGCTTCGTCTTCTCATTGAGCACCACGCCATCCAGCTCGCGGTGGCCCTGCACCAGAATCAGTTTGCCGTTATAGGCATGCCATTCCGTATACTGAGGCACATCAGGATATTCTACCGGACTGTCGTCATCCACATCTTTGTTTATCATCACCCTGCCCACGGCCATCGCCTCGCTCATGCGCTTCAGGGTGAAGCCATACTGGCGCGGCACCATATAGGTTTCTACGATGCTGTCAGGCATGTTGGCAAGGATTCTCGCCTGCTGGCGCTTGCTCAGATGCGATACATCGCGCAGCTTCGGCATCACCGGATAGGTCCAGGTGGCCTTCAGCTGGTCCAGGTCTATCACCATGTCGGCACGGTTCTTCTCATCCTTCTCCTCGCATGGCATCACGCAAACCCAGTCGCCCACCTCTATATCTCCAAACACCTGATGGTTGCGAGTGGCATCCAGAATGTTGTATCTCACGGGGTCACCGCCTCCGTTGGGCAGCAGCACCAGCGCGGTATCCGAGCAGCCCAGGCAGGCAAGTCCGTAGATAGCCCTGTCGCCCTTAGCCGGTTTCGAGAGGCTGATGGCGAGTTTCGAATTGTCCATACGTGGTGGTTTCTTTCCCCTGTGACATGCTGCGAGGGTTGTGGCGGCTAGCGCCAGTGTGAGTATTGTCTTGACTTTCATCTTTCTATTCATTATTTCAGATGCAAAACTACAACTATTTTTTGGAAGCACCAAATATTGAATCGTAAAATAATTAAAAAAATAGGTGATATATTTTGTAGTGTCTCGATTTTGCATTACCTTTGCAACCGTTTTTTGGGATCAACATCCCCCTCGTCCTGCCACACACGCCGGATGATGAAAAGAAATAGGACCAACTCAAGAATTATATGCAACAAGAGAATATGACAGACAAGACAAATACACACGCTCTCCCGGCATGGACCGAGGTAGAGTATACCGCATTATGCAAAAACCCGTACCTGTTAACCCCATTCTTCATCCCTAAGGAGGCGAAGTGCTTCACGTGCCGCGAAGATGGCACGAGGGAAGAAGAAAGAATGGTTTTCCTCGTTTTCAAATCTACTGCAGCCCCTGCTGATGCCGAATGGGAAGATGATCCTGTTCCGGGCGAGATGTGGGTGCGAGCGCTGGGCGATGACGATGAGGAGATTGAGCCTGCCAAGGTGATTTACCTGGGTCAGGACATCGAGGATTTCATCCGTGTAGCCGCTGAGGACGACCAGACCATCACCTTCGATTTCTGGTGGCGCCACGGCGAGGTGAAGGTGGAGAAGGCTGAGAAGACGGATGACGGATTCGTATGCCGCAAGGATGATTTCGGCGATGACGGACTGGCTGTTACCCTGATTCCTGAGGACGGCGGCAATCCGGTTGTCCTCCGTCTTCAGATTCCTTACATCGGTTTCTCGCTCTACGATGCCGAGGGCAACAAGGTGCATGGCGAGCTGAGCATTCCGCAGGATAAGGTGGATGACTACACCTACGAATTTGTGGGCGATGACAACAACGACCGTTTCACCCTTCAGCTCGACAGCAACAGGCTGGTTTACATGTGTGTATTGCGCCATGAGGACCATCAGCTGGTGGTTCGCAACCAGCGCGACCGTCTTTCGGTAGTAGATCAGATTCCTACCGAGGGCAAGCTTTCTGAGTTGCTCATGAACACGAATTCTGCACTCATCAAGAATAGGAATCACCGTTGGCGTATTCAGATTGAGGGCACCACGCTGTCTCACGAGGTTGAGTTGAATGTAGATGCGGCATCTCTGGTAGCATTTGCTGAGGAGCAGATGCAGAAGGGCATGGAGATTGACGAGCTGGGGCAGCATCTGATGGCATTGGAACAGAAGTATCATTTCCAGTGGTTCTGGCTGAGTGAGGACGACTGGAGCCATGACAATCCAGTGTTCGACATGTTCATGAAGCAACTTTGTGCCTTTTCGTATGTCAGTCAGAATCCTGTTCAGGCAGATGCGTTGATGGCAAGGAACTACAAGCGTAAGATTCGCCGTTACAGCAGTATGCTGAAGGCTCACAAGCGTGGTGAGTTGAATCTTTTTGAGGAGAGTGATGAGGTGCGAGCCGAGTATCTCCGCATCTTCCAGGGTTTCCATCAGCCTTTCGTAGAGGCTTTTGAGAAGGAAGAAGAGGAATAATCTTTTAAGTTTTATCCCTCACATCCCTCATTTTTTCTCTTTTCAAAATATTAATCACCTGATAATAAGAGAATTATCTATTTAGGAAAGCGTGATGAATGGACAAAATGTTTACAATATCCATCACGCTATCCACCACTAATAGCCTTCATCTATCACGTTTTTCAACTTATCTTCTTGCAAAAAGCAAGAAGATCTTTGCAGAATATGGTTATGGGACCTGGCGAAAACGGACCACACGTTGTGCTGCGCTGGCTCACGGATATTACTGCATCGGGGTACGGATATTACTGCGTCGGGTTACAGATATTACTGCGTCGGGATACAGATATTACTGCGTCGGGGTACGGATATTACTGCGTCGGGGTACGGATATTACTGCGTCGGCTAACGCAGACGTATCCGTAGGCTTATTGAGACGGCTGAATCAGCTAACTGAGACGGCTGAATTCGCTGACAGAACTACTTGAATTAGCTAACTGAACTACTTGAATAGCCCGACCGGGATAAAAACAAAGCGGGCGGACCTCTTTTCAAGAAGAAGGCCGCCCTGTTTCCTAATTAAACTTTGTTGCATTAAAGAAATGCAATGCTTGAGCAAAAATATTTTTATTTCTCTATCAGTCCCTCTACATACTTGCAGAGGATACCGATGCCCTTGAGGTTTTCGCCACCCTGAGGAATGATGATGTCAGCATAGCGCTTGGTCGGTTCGATAAACTGCTCGTGCATCGGCTTCAGGACCTTGAGGTATCGGTCTACCACCATCGATACGGTGCGACCCCTGTCGATGGTATCACGCTGAATGTTGCGTATCAGGCGCTCATCAGCATCGGTATCCACGAACACCTTCAGGTCCATCAGGTCTCTCAACTTCTTGTCCACCAGCGTCATGATGCCTTCGATAATCACAACCGGCTTGGGGTCAACGTGAATCGTTTCCGGTTCACGGTTGCATTTGATATAACTATAGGTGGGTTGCTCTATCGCCTTGCCAGCACGCAGATCAGCGAGCTGCTGGTGCAAAAGCTTCCAATCGAATGCCGACGGGTGGTCGAAGTTGATCCGATGACGTTCTTCCTCGGTCATCTGCGAGGTATCGTTATAATATGAATCGAGGGGCACCACAGCCACATAATGAGGCGGCAGCACTTCTACGAGTTTCTTCACCACAGTAGTCTTGCCGGAGCCTGTGCCTCCCGCAATGCCAATAACGGTCACTTTATCTTTCATATTCTTTCTATAAGATTTCATCAAACATCTTGCGGTAGAATTCAGCCTTCTTCTCCACTGCCATAGGATAGGCACGGGAACTGGATGGCATGCGGTACAGACGGAGTCTGCGGCCCTCGAACTGGAATTCTGCATAGCCTCCCATCTCAGGCTTTTCCTTGATGCCGAAGTGTTCTGAAAATACCTTCGTGGCAAGCTGGCCGGCTGTAAGCACCGCCCTGCAATGGGGCAGCTGGCGGAGCATGCCGTCAAGATCGGCGGGCTGCACGATCTGCAGGTCCTTGTCGGATGCCGTATTCTTGGTGCGTATCACCTGCTGTGCGGTATCATAGATGGCGACGCCCTTCTCCCTGAGAAATTCCTTAATAGCATAGAGGTGGTAGGTCTTCTTCTCTACATCCACGAAATGGAACTTATCCTGGAAGTAGATAATCCCGAATATCCTCCACATATCATTCTGGAAGTTGGGATAATACCAGGGCATGCACCACCGCTTCGCTGCAGGCGGAAACGTGCCGAGCATCAGCAGCCGCGCATTCTCGGGCAGCCACGGCTCAAAAGGATGATTCTCTACCATTTTCTACTTTTTTCCTTCACCAGGTACATCACTACCGGCAGGTGATCGCTGTAGCCGTTAAGCCATCTGCCGCCTGCCTTGGTACGCAAAGGAGCACCCTTGTACTGACCTTCCTGCTGGATGAGGTAATCGCGGCGGAAGATGTGGTTCTTCCAGAACTTCAGAGAACTGTAGTCCTTGTTCTTACTATCCCTGTTCAGGAGATTAGGCGTGATGACAATCTGGTCGAAGAGATTCCATGAACCGCTGTAGAACAGGGTTCCCTTGCCCTCCTTGGCCAGGATGTTATACCATGGGTTATACATTTCATCGGCACCCACCTCGCTGATTTCAGCCTTCGCCTTCAGCACCTTATGCATGCTGGCGTTGGTAGGATCATCGTTCATATCACCCATCACGAACACCTTCATCTCAGGGTTCAGACGGAGCAAACTGTCTTTTACCACCTTAGCCTGGCGCGCTCCGCTCTCGCGATAGAACGAACCGGAGAAACGGCTTGGCCAGTGGCATACGATAACCGCCACATCCTCGCCCGCCAACTCACCACGTACGGTGAGGAAACCACGGGTCTTGTAGGCAGAATCCTTGGCAAGTTCCTGTACGTAAGGCACCAATCGGGTATTCTTCACCGTGAAGAGTGCCGGATTATAGAGCAGCGCACAATCGATGCCTCGCTTATCGGGACCCTCGATATGGCAGAACTGCATGTTTCTTGCCTTGAGAGGCGGCTGCGCGGTGAGATCTTTCAGCACGTTGGCATTCTCAACCTCAGACAGACCGATGAAGGCACAGCCCACGTTAGGCAGCACATCGGTACCCATGTCGGCAAGTGCACGCGACATATTCTTGAGTTTATTGGTATATTTCATACCATTCCATCCCTTAGCAGGGAGATACTCGTAATCATTCTTACCGGCATCATGGCAGGTATCAAAGAGGTTCTCCTGGTTATAGAAACCCACAGCATACACCTGATACTGCTTGTTACCGGAAGTCTGCGACTTCTTTTTCTGTGCCGTAGCGCCCAACCCAATCATGAGGAGGGCAGCCAGCAAGAGCAAATGTTTTCTCATACTAATATTAAATATTAATGTATACCTAATTATATATGTTCACCTTAACGCGGTGAGGTAACAGGCAGCAAAGATACCTAAAAAACCGGAAATATCTCCATAAAAACGAATATTTTTTTCAGTTTTCATACATTTTTAACATAAATAAATTCATTTTTCAAAAAATTTTTTGTTACTTTGCAGCATTAAACACATTGAATCGGAACAGAAGACACAAGACCAGGGACACGGTAAGTCCCCTTATCGCCCAAACAAGACCTAGCGGGACATATATCATCACTGCTCAAAGAGACTACTGTTGCCGGTTTATTAATACTTAATACATATAAACTATGCAGAAGAAAGTAAACTTAGCAATGTTAGCACTCTTCTCATGTTCATTGGCTATGGCTCAGAACGAAAAGACTGACCAGAACATAGCACAGGGACTTGACGAGAATGCTTTCACCTTCTCCGAGGCACAGTTGGGCGAGGACGATGACATGTCATCCAATGTCACCATCCTCAATTCTACCAGCAACGTATACGCGAGCCAGGCAGGTTACCTGTTCTCGCCAGCACGTTTCCGCTATCGTGCCTTCAACCAGAAGTACAACGATGTCTATATCAACGGTGCTTCCATGAACGATATGGAGACCGGACAGTTCCGTTTCTCCAACATCGGCGGTTTGAACCGATTCTCCAGAAACGTAGACTTTGCCCTGCCTTTCGAAGCCAACGGCTATTCGATGACCGGCATGGCAGGCTCCAACAACTATGATTTCCGTGCCGGAAGCATGCAGGAAGGACAGTATGCCAGCGTAGGTGTTGCCAACCGCAACTATACCCTGCGCGGACTCTACTCCTACTCCAGCGGCTTCAACGAGAAGGGATGGGCTATAACAGCCGGTCTCACCTACCGTTGGGCTAACCAGGGATACGTAGAGGGAACCTTCTACAACGCCCTCTCCTATTTCTTCGGTGTACAGAAGAAGTGGATGAACGGCCACTCGCTGAGCTTCTCCACATGGGGTAACCCGACAGAAAGAAGTACCCAGGGAGCATCTACCGACGAGGCTTACTGGCTGGCAAACGACTACCAGTATAACCCATACTGGGGATACCAGAACGGACACAAGAGAAACTCACGCGTAGTGAACGACTTTGCCCCTTCGGCTATCGCTACATGGGACTGGGAAATCAACGACCAGATGAAGCTCACCACATCGGTGTTCGGAAAATACTCTATGTACAAGAGCACCAAGCTCAACTACAACAACGCAGAGAATCCACAGCCAGACTACTGGAAGAACATGCCATCAGCCAACTACTATGTATGGGGCGACTACAAGAACGGCAACAACATGTATACCTGGGAAAACTGGAACAACGCCGTAAACTACTGGCAGGCAAGCAAGCAGAACCGACAGATTAACTGGAACCGCCTGTACTATGCCAACCAGCAGGCAGCCAAGAACGGACAGGATCTGCTATACTATGTTCAGGCTAAGCACAACGACAACCTGACCCTGAGCCTGTCATCCGTTCTGAACACCAAGCTGACCAAGAAATCGAACCTGGCTACGGGTATCATGCTCGGAAAGAGTACCAATCAGCACTATCAGACACTGGAAGACATGCTGGGCGGTGCCATCTTCCACAACATCAACACATATGCCCTGGGAGATTATCCTAAGACCGACCCACGTGTGCAGTACGATCTGAACACAGCCGGTCCTAACAACACAGGCAAGCTGGTTTACGAGGGCGACAAGTTCGGTTACGACTATCGCATCGACGTGAACAAGGCAAACGCATGGAGCACCTATACAGCCGAATTCTACAACATGAAGGCGATGCTGAGCGGACGTATCGGATATACCGGAATGAACCGCCGAGGCTACATGCGCAACGGTATGGCACCGAACAACAGCCAGGGCAAGAGCGGCACAGCCAACTTCCTGGACGGTGGCGTAAAGGGAAGTCTGAACGTGGATATGGGCAGAGGTCATGTCTTCAGCATAGGAGCCGGATACGAGCTGCGTGCACCGATGGCAAACACAGCCTTCATCTCGCCTGAAATCAGCAACGATTTCGTGACTAACCTCAAGAACGAGCGCATCTTCAGCTCTGAATTCAGTTACCTGTATCGCAACGCATGGCTGAGTGCCAACGTGAGCGGATACTACAGCCGACTGGAGAACGTTACGGAATGGCAGAACTTCTACAACGATGATGAGAACTCATTCACCTACGTGAGCATGACCGGACTGAAGAAGGAATACTATGGTGTAGAGGTGGGCGCTAAGATCAAGCTCACATCATGGCTCGACCTGAAGACCCTGGGCGCTATGAGCGAGGCGAAGAACATCAACAATGTAAACGCCGTATACATGCTCTCAAAGAGTGCTGAGGTTTACCAGGACAAGGCTTACGTGATGAATATGCGCGAGAGTGGCACACCGCTCACAGTGGGAAGCATCGGTCTCGATGCCCACGTAAACGGATGGTTCGTCAACCTCAATGCCAACTATTACGACCGCATCTACCTCTCTTATTCTCCAAGCTACAGATATGAGAAGGTGCTGACCAACCGCCAGGCTGCCCACAAGGCATTCCCTGAAATCTTTGCTCCTACTACACTCGACGGTATGAGCTGGACTGAGGATGCTGTAGCCCAGGAGAAGGGTCACGGAGGATGGATGGTTGACCTGAGCATAGGCAAGAGCGTGAGACTGAAGAAGGGTTCTCTCAACTTCAACCTCATGATTACCAACCTGCTGAACAACCAGACCATCGTAACAGGCGGATATGAGCAGAACTCACGTTCAAGCTATACAGTGGATGCTAACGGCAACGTGAAGAATCCACGCCTCTACCAGTTCTCCAAGAATCCTAAGAAGTATTACACCTGGGGTACCAACGGCATGTTCCAGGTATCTTACAGATTCTAAAGAGCAGTTTCTCTTTAACATAAAGAACAGGGAGCAATCCCGTTTCTCTATAACAATAAAAAGAAAGAACAATGAAAAAGATAAAATTCATAGCATTGGCATTCCTGGCACTGACTCTGGGGTCGTGTATGGGCGACGGTTATGCTGACCCAGACCTGACCGAGAAGGTGCCTGCATCTCCATGGGGCAACAACAGCCTGAGGGAGAAGAATGTGATCAGCATAGCAGATTTGAAGACCCAGTTTGCTACGATTATCAACAGCGACAATGGCTACAAGCTGATTGAGAAGGACATGATGATCAAGGCGGTAGTGACGGGCAATGATGTCAGTGGCAATATCTACAACCAGGTGAGCGTACAGGATGCATCCGGCGCAATCATCATTGCCATCAACGGAAGCGGCCTGTCAGGTTATCTTCCTGTTGGTCAGGAGATTCTCGTAAACCTGAAGGGTCTCTATATCGGAAGTTACAAGAAGTTGCCTCAGATTGGCGGTGTGAATACCAAGCTCTCAGATGGAAGTCTGGGTATGGGAAAGATAGAGCGTGCCATCTGGAACGAGCACTTCAAGATTCTGAACCCTGGCGAGGCGAATGCAAGCACGGTAGTGCCAGAGGAGTTTGACCTGACAAAGCTTACTGATGCAGCCTATATGGAGGCTAACGTGTGCAAGCTGATGACCCTGAAGAAAGTGAAGTTTGCTTCTGCCAACGGTACAAACGTATGGGCGCCAGATGATACCAATACGAGTCTGGAACTGATTGATGCCGAAACGGGCAAGAGAATCAACAAAAACAACCTGGTAGTGCGCAACTCGGGTTATTCTAAGTTTGCCAACGAGGTGGTTCCACAGGGCGTATTCGATATCACCGGTATCTTCACCCGATTCGGCAACACCTGGCAGATTGTACTTCGCAACACGGATGATCTGAAGGCATCAGAAACAGGCGGTACATTGGAGAAGCCTTATACCGTGGCTCAGGCACTGGAGAAGATCAATGCCGGTACAGCAGGCGATGCTAAGGTTTATGCTACCGGTATCATCGTAAAGGTGAAAGATGTAGATACTGGCACGTATGGTAACGCTACATTCGTTATCTCTGACGACGGTAAGGATACAGAAGGCAAGACTCTCGATGTATTCCGTTGCTTCAACATCGATGGTGCAAAGTGGACAGAGGAAACCAAGGGTATCCTTGTACCAGGCAAGAAGGTGGTTGTATCAGGCACCCTGCTTGATTATAACGGCACCAAAGAGATTAAGGGTGGCAATCTCATCTCTATCAAGTAATTACTGATTATCAAAATAGTAACAATATTTAAAAAGACAATAATATGAAAAAGTATATATTTTCAGTTTTGATGGCGGCAATGGCTGCCTTCACATTCAGCAGCTGCGAAGATGTGCCAGAGCCTTATACACTGCCTACTCAGCCTGATGCCGGTGGCACCACAGAGGGCGAGCCAAAGGGTACAGGTACTGCTGCCGACCCATTCAACAGCATTGCAGCTATCAACTATTGCAAGACCCTGGAGGCAGGCGTGGAGTCTGACAAGGAGGTCTATATCAAGGGCAAGGTACAGAGCATCAAGGATCAGTTCTCTACCAGCTTCGGCAACGGTTCGTTCTACATCGCCGATGACGAGAGCAGCGAGAAGTTCTACATCTACCGCTCACTCTATCTGGGCAACAAGAAGTGGACCGCCAGCGACCCTGAACTCAAGGAAGGCGACGAGGTGGTAGTTTGCGCCAAGGTGATGAACTACATGGGCAACACCCCGGAGACCGTAGCCAACAAAACCTATCTGGTTTCCCTGAACGGCAAGACAGCCGATGGCTCAGGCAGTGGCGACATCACAGGCACGGCAAAGGGCGATGGTTCTGCAGCCAACCCATTCAACAGTGTGGCAGCGCAGAAGTACACCGCAGCCCTGGACTCGGGCGTGGTTTCAGACAAGGAGTTCTACATCAAGGGTAAGGTACAGAGCATCAAGGATCAGTTCTCAGCAGCCTTCGGCAACGGATCATTCTATATTGCCGATGATGCCAACAGCACCCAGTTCTACATCTTCCGCATCTACTACTTCGGTGGCGAGAAGTGGAAGGAGGGCGATATGACGCTGAAGGAAGGCGATGAGATCGTAGTTTGCGCCAAGCTCGTCAACTACATGGGCAACACTCCAGAGACCAACCAGGGCGGTAAGCTCATCTCCGTAAACGGCAAGACCAGCGGCGAGGGCGGCGGCACCGTAACTCCAGGCCCAACCCCAGATCCAACACCAGGCGAGGTAGCAACAGGCGAGAATGGCGGCTTCGAGAACTGGACTGATGGTAAACCAACCAACTGGAAAACAGCTTCTACAGCAGGTAATGCCACCCTTTCTCAGAGCGAAGACGCTCATAGCGGCAAGTACTCAGTAAAGGTTAAGGGTGTGAGTGGTAAAAACATGCGCTTAGGATATAAAGAAATAACTCTCAAGGCTGGCGAATACAAAGTTAAGTTCTATGTAAAAGCAGCAACTGAAAATGGCGCATCTATTTGTCCAGGTATAGTTCCTGTTACAGATGGAAAAGTAGGTAAATATATTTATGGTAATTACGTTAATGAACTCAAGAATACAGAGTGGAAACTAGTAGAGCAAACACTCAAAGCTGCTGAGGATGGCACTTATTGCTTCGTAATTATGAATTCAGGCAAACCAGGTGGTGATATTCTCATTGATGATTTTACAGTAACATTTGGCAGCACAACGATTATCAAGTAATTCCCTGACCAGATATTATGTATTAGAAAAAATACTGATCCCCATCGTCCTCTACACAAACAGAGGCGATGGGGATTTCTTTTCATCCATTAAAAACATAGGTGTCAGGAGGGAACGCGAACCTACGTATTATGCTCATTTCTAAAATATTTCTTAAAAAGAAGAGGAAAAATTTGGTGGTTTCAGGAAAAAAGCGTAACTTTGCAGCCTGAAATTGATAACAGGCTATAATGGGCATGCCCCGATAAGGGACACGAAATGATGCAACAAGCATCCCCATGACGTCTAATTTTAATAACCCAATAAAAATAAAAAAGAAAAATGAAAAAAGGTATTCATCCAGAGAATTATCGTCCTGTAGTATTCAAGGATATGTCTAACGGCGATATGTTCCTCTCTCAGTCTACATGCAAGACTAACGACACTGTTGAGTTCGAAGGCGAGACTTATCCAGTTGTTAAGATTGAAATCTCTAGCACATCTCACCCATTCTACACAGGTAAGAGCAAGCTCGTTGATACAGCGGGTCGCGTAGACCGCTTCATGAACCGTTACGGCAAATTGAAGAAGTAATAATATACCTGTTGGCGGAATTAATTTAGTGCATACTTAATTCTGCCAATGGGCTTGTCGT
>OQVH01000616.1_pt1 | contig 26568 bp, 27 predicted proteins | sample 1691641 | NCBI WGS metagenome assembly OQVH01 (sample SAMN03418286, study PRJEB22391) | human gut metagenome | biome: human-gut; feature: organic feature; material: feces | host: Homo sapiens | place: Italy | collected 2013-04
CTTACAAAAGATTCCTACATCTTGTTCCTTGGCCGATTAGTTCCTGAAAAAGGATTGCGATATCTGATTGAAGCATTTAAAGCTGTTAAAACAAATAAAAAACTGGTAATTGCAGGCGGTTCCAGTGATACAGATTCCTTTATGAAAGAGTTACAGGAATCAGCAAAAAGCGATAACAGGATCATTTTCACCGGTTTTGTACAAGGCCAGCTGTTAGATGAACTATATAGCAACGCATATATTTACACATTACCATCCGACTTGGAAGGTATGCCATTAAGCCTTCTGGAAGCAATGAGCTACGGAAACTGCTGTCTGGTTTCAGATATTCCAGAATGTGTAGAAGTCGTGGAAGATAAGGCATTGGTTTTTAAGAAATCAGATACTGAGGATTTAAGGACCACATTGCAAAAAGCTTGTGAACATCCAGAACATGTAGCTGAACTGAAACAAACAGCCGCTGATTTTATTTGCCAAAAATACAACTGGGATAATGTTGTAGAAGAAACAGTGAAGCTGTACAGGAGTGAATAGCAGATGAAAATATTGTTGATAAATAATCTCCTCTAACCGAACGCAGGTAGTGAGATGTACATAGTGAAAACGCCGGAAAAATGGCGTATTTACGGCACTTTTCGAGAGATGGGTAAGGCTGCGAGAGCAGTTTTTATCTCGCTACTTAGGTTCAGCAACAGCAGATGATTTTATCATAAGAACTTTCAGTATCACTACCTGCGTTTGTATGGAGCACTCTGGTTTATGAATAACACATTGGAAGTGCTTCATCTGAACAGAGGTAGTGAAATTAATAAAATCACAGTACGAAAAAGGAAGTAAGGAAGTTAAGATATGCGGATTTTACTTGTAAATAAATTTATATTTCCCAAGGGTGGAGCGGAAACGTACACATTCGATGTAGGCAAAATGTTAGAAGAACACGGGCACGAAGTCCAGTACTTCGGGCTTGAGAATGAAAAAAATATAGTAGGAAATCGAGTAGGATCATATGTGACGAATATGGATTTCTCTCAAGGAATAAGGGCAAATTTAAATGCACCTTTTCGTATTATCTACTCAAGAGAAGCACGCAAAAAAATTCGTGCGGTTTTAGATGATTTTCAGCCGGATGTAGTACATCTCAATAATATTCAGTATCATCTGACCCCTTCTATTATTTTGGAAACTAACAAATGGCGTAAAGAAACGAAAAAAGAATGTAAGATTGTTTACACGACACATGACTATCAGCTTGTTTGCCCTAGCCATGGAATGTTCGATGTGAACATGAAGCCGTGTGAACGATGCTTGGATGGTCATTATATTCATTGTCTTCAAACTAAATGTTTAAAAAATTCCAGAGCAAAAAGTCTTCTTGGAACGCTGGATGGATATATGTGGAAATATAGTAAGGCATACTCATATGTGGATGCCTATATTTGCTGTAGTTATTTTCTTAAATCAAAGTTGGACACGCAGAAAAGATTCCGTGATAAAACTATTGGGCTGCACAATTTCAAAAAAGAGATGCCGCACTTGGATAACATTCAAAAAAAGGGTTATGTATTAGAGTTTGGACATCTTTCACGAGATAAAGGAACGGATACGTTACTTGAAGTAGCCAAGAAGATGCCCAATACCGAATTTGTGTTTATTGGCTATGGTCCGTCGGCTGATAAAATGAAGGATATTCCAAATGTGAAGTATCTGGGATTTAAGACAGGAGAAGAACTTTATCGCATTATTGCTGAGGCTGCAATCAGTGTCTGCCCGAAATTTTCATCAGTTTTATATAGTAGCTCTCTGTCGTTTCATATTTCACCTGACTACAATTCTTTGTATATCTTTCCAATACGTCTTGTGTTTGAAGAACTTTCTTTATCGCCTTCATCAGTTCTTCCACATTACCCGCTTCAAACAACTCTCCGGTTTTACCCGGCTCAATCAAGGGGGGGGGGGCACAGCGGTCTGCAAAAAATATTTGAGGTTCAGAGATACCGTTCCTGAAAAGCTGACATTCCAAGAAAACCAAGTGGATGAGCCTATTTGGTTATTTTGGAATACAGGGTTGGAGCAGGCACCTGAGATAGTGAAGACTTGCTATCAATCTATAAAAAAATATGCTGGCAGACAAGTTGTTTTGCTTACGAAAAAAAATGTGCAGAACTATATAAATATGCCGGATTATCTGAATGAGAAATTAAAAAGCGGAGTCCTTCCATTGGCGATTTATACAGATTTGATGCGTGTAGCATTATTGGAGCATTATGGCGGGACATGGATGGATGCAACAATACTGCTAACAGATGAAATCCCACAGGAAATATTAAATAGTGATTTTTTTGTATTTCATAATTCACTCGGCGAAATTGATAATCCCGTATTGTATCCGGTCTGGTTTATCCACGCTAAGCGACATAATAGAACGATTTGTGAGATTCGTAATGTTCTATTTGCCTACTGGAAACGAAATAATCATGTACCAGAATATCTGTTTTCAAATATTGTAATCACACAAATAATGAGGTCATCACCAGAGGTTGAGAGAAAGATGCCTTATTTGAATAGTGACTACAGTGAATATCTGGTTAGAGTATTAGGAGATAAATTTACAGAGGAAAAATTTAATTGGATTAAGCGGCTTACTGGGATACATAAACTAACCTATAAATTAGAACCATCGATTGATAAGGAGGAAACAGTTTACCATTATCTGGTGCGGAATCTATGAGCCTTTTGAATAGTAGTTTCTGCAAGATAAAGGGAGACAATTAAATTATTATGCTGAATGACTACTATCAAAATATTGGCATGAAAGGATTTATTCAAAGATATGGAATTGTGAATGCCGTCAAACGAGGGGCATTTATGTTTATCAAATTGCATTTTGTCAAGGATTATGAGGTGCGGAAGGTATTATGGCAAGAACGAGCTTCTTCCAAGATAAAACCATATTTAAAGTATAAAGACACAGATGTTGAGGGGCTTAGCTTTCCCGAAAATGATGTAGAGAATCCGATCTGGATTTATTGGAACAAAGGTATTGAACAAGCACCGATCATTATTCAGAAGTGCTATGAATCTGTATGTAAACATTCCAATCAAAAAATCATTTTGCTGAATGACCAAAATCTTGCAGATTACATTCGATTGCCAGATTACATTGAAAAGAAAAAGGACGCTGGCCAGATTCCGATGGCTGGATATGCGGATCTGATGAGATTTGCATTACTGGAACATTATGGTGGAACATGGATTGATTCCACAGTGTATCTTACAGAGCCTATTCCAGATATGATTTTAAATAGCGACTTTTTTGCAGTACGAAATTCACTGCTGCTGATAGATAACCCTGTGCTATATCCTGCATGGTTTCTTCATGCAAAAAAGGGAAACAAAACAATTCGAGAAATAAGAAATGTTGCTTTCGCATATTGGCTCAAAAACGAACATGTAATTGAGTATCTGCTGCCGAATTTGATTATAACATTGGTGGTGAAGAGTAATCCGGAAGTTGAGAAAGCAATTCCATATATGAACAGTGATTATAGCGAGTATCTTGTTAAGGTTTTAGCTGATGATTATTCAGAAGAGAAATGGAATTGGATTAAAAAGCTTACAGGTATTCATAAGCTGACATATAAATTATCACCGGACATTGAAGCAGAAGGCACATTTTATAAGGCGCTGATTGAAAACAGTATAGAATAAATATTGCAAAGTGGGTTGGAAAAGAAGTATGGGAGCAATTGAGTTAATAAAAAGCGATTTGTTTCGCTATGCTGGAACAACATCATTTAAGGCATTTATTAAAACATATGTTAAAGAAGCTGGTTTTCGCTTCTCCGTGGCATTTCGGTTGGTAAATGCTGGGGGGTTAAAATTGTTTGGAATAATCCTATGGAAATTGAGAAATCACCAGCAGATCCAGATACTTAGAAAAACGAAAATTGGATATGGACTATATATAGGTCATGGTGGACCTGTTGTTGTTAATCCTTCAACAGTTATTGGAAATAATTGCAATCTTTCTCAATTTGTAACGATTGGCTCAAATGAAGGAAAAGCAGCAGTAATAGGAGATAATGTTTATATTGGCCCTAATACTTGTATAGTTGAGGATGTATGTATTGGAGATAATGCTACGATTGGTGCAGGAAGCGTTGTTACCAAGGATATTCCATCAAATGCAACAGCAGCTGGAAACTATGCAAAAGTGTTGAATTTTAATAAGCCAGGTAGATATATTCATAATAGATATTTGGAATAGTGATTCGAAGAGTGGAAGGAATATTATGAAAAACATATTGTTTGTGATGCCATCGTTAGGAAGTGGTGGAGCAGAAAAAAGTCTTGTAAATTTATTAAATCTTATAGATTATGAAAAGTATCCATACAGATAAGAAATTAGTGATTGCTGGTGGATCGAGTGATGCAGATGCATTTGCGAATGAATTAAAAGAATTAGCAAAAGGTGATGATAGAATCATCTTTACTGGATTTGTACAGGGTCAGTTATTAGATGAATTGTATAGTAATGCATTCATTTACACTTTACCTTCTGATTTAGAAGGTATGCCTCTTTCATTATTGGAAGCAATGAATTATGGAAATTGTTGTTTGATTTCAGATATTCCTGAATGTGCTGAAGTTGTTGAAGATAAGGTAGTGACATTCAAAAAGAGTGATGTGAATGATCTGAAGGACAAACTTGAATGGCTTTTAAGCCATGAAGATGCTGTACATACATATAAAGAGAATGCTACTGATTTTATCTGTCATAAATATAGTTGGGATAATGTCGTAGATAAGACAATGGAGTTGTATAAATGAAAGTATTGATGATTTTATCATCAGTATTTTGAGTATCACTACCGACGTTTGAAAAAAGCACTCTAGTTTATAAACAACACATTGGAAGTGCTTTATTTGACCAGAGGTGGTGACATTCAAATATAGGCTTCAAAAAAATAAGGAGATAAATGCAATGAGTATAGTTAATTTAGAAAACAAAACAATTCTAGTCACAGGTGCGGCCGGCTTTATAGGTTCCAACCTTGTGAAGCGAATTTATCAGGAGGCTCCTTCTGCGACGGTTATCGGCATCGATAACATGAATGCTTACTATGATGTGGCGCTGAAAGAGTTCCGTCTGAATGAGCTGGCCAAGTATCCCACATTTACTTTTGTAAAAGGCAATATCGCTGATAAGGAACTGATCACTGAGCTGTTCGAGAAGTACAAGCCATTTGTGGTCGTTAACCTTGCGGCACAGGCTGGTGTGCGTTACTCCATCACTAACCCGGATGCTTATGTGGAATCAAATTTGGTTGGCTTCTTTAATATTCTCGAAGCCTGCCGCCATTGCGAGAGTCTGGAGCATCTGGTTTATGCCTCTTCTTCTAGTGTTTACGGTTCCAACAAGAAGGTTCCGTATAGTACTGATGACAAGGTTGATAACCCGGTATCTTTGTATGCGGCAACTAAGAAATCCAATGAACTGATGGCTCATGCTTATTCTAAGTTGTATAATATTCCGTCCACTGGTCTGAGATTCTTTACCGTGTATGGTCCGGCGGGGCGTCCCGATATGGCCTACTTCGGCTTTACCAATAAGCTGGTGAAGGGCGAAACCATCAAGATTTTCAACTACGGCAACTGCAAGCGTGACTTTACTTATGTGGATGACATCGTTGAGGGCATTGTTCGTGTGATGAAGAAGGCACCGGACAAGAAGAATGGCGAGGATGGTCTGCCGATTCCGCCGTATGCCGTTTACAACATCGGCAATCAGAATCCAGAGAACTTGATAGACTTCGTGCAGATTCTGAGTGAGGAGTTAGTAAGAGCGAAAGTTTTGCCGGAAGATTATGACTTCGAGGCACATAAGGAGCTGGTTCCGATGCAGCCGGGTGATGTGCCTGTGACCTATGCAGACACCAGCGCACTGGAACGTGACTTTGGTTACAAGCCGAGCACTGATTTGAGAACTGGATTAAGAAAGTTCGCTGAGTGGTACGCTGAGTTTTATAAATAAGAGAATTAGAGGGACAGAGAAATGAGAGAGTTTAAAGATTTAAAGATTGCTGTTGCCGGAACGGGATATGTTGGCCTTTCCATTGCCACGTTGTTGTCTCAGCATCACAAGGTGACCGCTGTAGACATTATTCCTGAAAAAGTAGAATTGATTAATAACAAAAAATCTCCGATTCAGGATGAATATATTGAAAAGTATCTGGCGGAAAAAGAGTTGGATTTAACGGCAACGCTGGATGCCAAGGAAGCATACTCTGATGCTGATTTTGTAGTAATTGCTGCACCTACCAACTATGATAGCAAGAAGAACTTTTTCGACACCAGTGCAGTGGAAGCTGTAATCAAGCTGGTTATTGAGTATAACCCAGAAGCTATTATGGTCATTAAGTCGACGATTCCGGTTGGTTATACAGCTTCTGTGCGTGAGAAATTCCACTGCGACAATATCCTCTTCAGTCCGGAATTTCTACGTGAGAGCAAGGCTCTGTATGACAACCTTTATCCTTCTCGTATCATTGTCGGTACTGATGTAGATAATGCTCGTCTGGTAAAGGCAGCACACACTTTTGCTGAACTTCTGCAGGAAGGTGCTATCAAGGAGAATATTGACACACTGTTTATGGGCTTCACAGAAGCAGAGGCAGTTAAACTGTTTGCCAATACATATCTGGCACTGCGCGTCAGCTACTTCAATGAGCTTGATACCTATGCGGAGATGAAGGGGCTGAACACTCAGCAGATTATCAATGGCGTCTGCCTTGATCCTCGAATTGGTACTCATTATAATAATCCATCCTTTGGATATGGTGGATATTGCCTGCCGAAGGACACCAAGCAGCTGCTGGCCAATTATGCTGATGTGCCGGAGAACCTGATTGAGGCTATCGTTGAAAGTAATAGAACAAGAAAAGACTTCATTGCTGATCGTGTGCTGGAGATTGCTGGTGCTTATGAGGCAAATGACAGCTGGGATGAGAGCAAGGAAAAAGAAGTTGTTGTTGGCGTATACCGCCTGACCATGAAAAGTAACAGCGACAACTTCCGTCAGAGTTCCATTCAGGGTGTCATGAAACGCATCAAAGCCAAAGGTGCAACTGTAATTATTTATGAGCCGACGTTGAAAGATGGCGAGAAGTTCTTCGGTAGCGTAGTAGTTAATGATTTGGACGAGTTTAAGAAGCAGAGTCAGGCCATCATTGCAAACCGTTATGATAAATGCTTGGATGATGTGGAGGAAAAAGTTTATACAAGAGATATTTTCCAGAGGGATTAATTGAGACGGTAGAATGGCGCAGAAAGGAGAACGGACAGTGATAAGAATATTACAAGTTGTAAATGACATACATCGCGCTGGGTTGGAAACGATGCAGATATCATGGTAGACATACACAGTTTGTCGAAGTGCTTCCGAATACAGGAACCAGCAGCCGAAATCAGAGTATTTTAGAATTGACTGGACTGACAAATAGAATCGTTCGAGATTTGAATGATTTTTCATATATCGATCAGGAGATTGATTTTAAGGAAGCGAATGAAAAGATTGGTATAAGTAGAATAGAATCCATTCGGATTTTAGAGGAAATGCTAACAGAGCAGATTGGAATTTGACCGTAAGGATAGTGGAGGATGAACGAATGAATATAGCTATTATATCTCACAGTGCCGGTGGTGGTGGAGCAGAACGTGTGGCTGTTAATTTGGCAAACCATTTATTGAACGAGAACGAGGTGTTTTTCTGTGCCGTACATTCAGATAGAAGGGAATATTATTTGGATCCGAAAGTTCAATATGATTATATAGGAACAGAAAGAAGTGGATTTAGAGGGCAGCTATCTATTGCTATTAATCTGAGAAAATACATAAAGAAAAATAATATAGAAGTCATGATTTCTTTAGATACTTCAGTTGAGGGTATTTTCTTAATTGGCAATAAAAAACTTTTTAAAATATATTCCTTGCGGAATGATCCGACAAAGTTCTTTAATAGTGGGCTTAAAAAGATCCTTAGAAATTTAGTGTATTGGGATGCGGATAAAATCGTATTTCAAACCCCAGATGCCAGAGATTATTTTTGCCAAAAGATCCGTGAACATGGAGTCTTGATTCCCAACCCTGTGAAGAGCGGATTACCCTACTGGAATGAAGAAAAACACCGAAAAGAAGTTGTGGTTGCATGCCGTCTTGCCAAACAAAAGAACCTTTTTATGCTATTGGACGCATTCCGTATTGTTTGGGAAAAGCGGCAGGACTATAAACTTTCGATTTACGGAGAAGGGGAGCTGAAGGAAGCCCTTGTGAGGTACGCTGAGCAGTTGGGCATTTCGGAGGCGGTGAAATTTCACGGTTTCTCCAGTGAAATTCACAAAATTATGGCCGGATCGGCTATTTACGTTTCTTCCTCTGACTATGAAGGTATTTCGAATTCCATGTTGGAAGCGTTGGCAATTGGAATTCCGGCGATATGCACGGATTGCCCGGTAGGTGGCGCCAGAATGTATATTCGTGACGGGGAAAATGGTTATTTGATTCCTGTAGGAGATGCGGATGTGATGGCTGATCGTATGCTCGCCTTAATGGAAGACAAAAAACTTGGAGAATCTTTTTCTAAAGAGTCTGTTAAAATTCGTGAAGAACTCACAGACGATAGGATTTTTGGTATGTGGAAATCGTTGCTGGTTCGATAAGTTTCTCCGTAACTTGATTAAATGCGAGATCAAGCTGGATTGTCTTTGTGAAATTTGAAGCAATCGGAAAAGGAGAATAGAATGGAAATCAGAATTAACAAATCGGCGATTACACAATATTTATTGATATACCTCATGTTCATAATTCCTGGAAGTTGTTTATTTGCAAAGTACTGGACAGGAACTATGAAGTATTTTGTATTACTTATAATATATGCTGCCTTGATTGCTTTTAAGAAAAAATATCAATCTCGGTATTCGATTTGCTTTCTTTTATTATTGTTGTTCTTTACTGTATTTTCTAGATTTTTGATTGGTGGTGTAGGACTTTCTGCGTGGTGTCAGTTTGCTGTATGTATTCTTAGCACACAAATTGCTATTTGTTGTGATAGAAAAAATTTTTTAAATAGATGGATTCAAACTGTTGAATTTTTTGCAGCAATTAGTATTGGGTTTTGGGCCGTCTTTTGTATTGCACCGAATTTAGTCAACCTTTGGCCGGCTCAATCTTTTGATACTCAGGCGCTGGGAACAGCAGGTTGGGAAACATATTGGCATGGTAAAGGAGTACTTCTGTATAGCTACTTGGAAATTCATCCCACAAGAAATTGTGGCATTTTCACTGAACCAGGAGTCTACCAGATTGTTTTGAACATGACATTGTTTGTGTTACTGTTTTGGAAAGATAAACTCTCTTTTGCAGCGGAAAGACGATATAGAAGATGCTTAAATATAATCTTAATAGGAATTATTACAGCTCAATCGACGACAGGTTATTTGGGATTGGTTCTCATCTTGTTTTTCTTTTACTTTACTCATCAAGAACATGAGGTGAACCGAGTTAAATTTTACTTAATGGGATTGCTTTTTATTGCTCTCGTTGTTTTATTTGTAGATTATTCAACAAGAGTAAATGATAGTATTTTGTACAAACAGATTATCGAAAAACTATTTGGATCTTCTGGTAGCGGTTTTGATGTATCATCGGGGACAGGCCAGTATAGATTAGGAACCATGATAGTTAGTCTTGCAACCGTTTTTCAGCATCCATTGGGAGTAGGATATGACGCGTTCTATGCAGCACGGAATGCTTTTGGAAGTGGTTTAGTAGCAGCAAGTCTTTTAGCTTATGCTGCTGTTTATGGGATTATCCCATGGTTGATAGTTCTTGGAATGATATTCACGCCGGTGTTTAGACATCAAAGAAGAGCAGTTGCATTTTTGTATGTTTTGCTTTTTGTAAATACTACTTTGGCGCAAACAGATTTGATATATCCAGCATTTTTCATGATTCCAATGTATTTGGTAGCAACTAAGAATATGAAGAGGTGACAATAACCGATGAAGAAAACTCTTATGATATGCTCTAACGAAAATGCGTACTATTTTGATCATGCCCATATTCCGGGATTATCAATTAGAGGACTCTTTAAGAACCACGCTGAGTTCAATAATCCTGTACTCAAATTTCTCAGAAAAGCGAAATCGAGATGGACATGTTTCTTTTATCAGGATTGGTTCGAAAATATTGATTCATATGAAAAAATAATTGTATTAGATGTGGCTTTTTCCTATGATTCTCAACTTCTACGAAATATTGCACAGAAAGCTACGAATTCGAAGTTGTATTTTTATTCCTGGAATATAGCAAAAGATGAATCAAAATTTGAAATTACTTATAATGCGGTAAAGGATTCCGGATTTCAGTTTTATTCATACGATAGAGGAGAGTGCGAAAAGTATGGTTTGAAGTTCAATACAATCATGTATGATCGCACCTTGACTTTGCAGACAGCTCATGAACAATATGATACTTTGTTCCTTGGATATTTAAAAGACAGGAAGGAAGATATTTTATCGTTATACGATATGTTTACTTCTGCAGGATTAACCCCAAGATTTGTTATTGTTAGTAATGGAGAAAGAAAAGAAAAATTTCCATTTGAATATCGAGATGATTATGTAGGGTACTACGATTATTTAAAGATGGTCGGAACCAGTCGTGCCATATTAGATATTGCGCAACAGAAACAAGATGGATATTCGATGAGAGTGATGGAGGCAATCTTTTTTAATAAAAAACTTGTTACAACGAATACTGCGGTTAAACAATCAGTATTTTATGACGAAAATAATATCTTCATTGTTGACTTAAAAACAACTACTGCAGATGAACTTCAAGCTTTCTTTGCAAAGCCTTTTCGAAACTACAGTGACGAAGTTCGAGAATATTATTCCATAGAAGCGTGGGTTGACCGCTTTACCGAGTAGCTTTTGAAAGGAGCAGACTGTGTTTTCGGATGTAAAGAAAAAAATTCGTAGAAAGATAGAATTATACAATTTTAAGCGAAATCATAGAGGTTTGTATGTCGATGGTTCTTTACAGCTTCGGCTTCCCAAGTATATATCATGCGGTTCCAATATCGCGATAGGAGAGAATAGCAAACTCTTGTGCTGGGATTCTTACAATGGTAAGAAATTTGAGACTTCTCCCTCAATTATAATTGGATCTGGGGTACGTGCAACGCGGAACTTGACGATTCAATGTGCCAATAGAGTTCAAATCGGTGATAATGTGCTGATAGCGTCTGATGTTTTCATCATAGATTATAATCATGGAAATTCGCCACTTACAAAGAATTACCTAGATAATCCCTTAAATATTTCGGGGGGGGGGGCGTAACAATTGAGAATGGGGTTTGGATTGGGAATAATGTTATTATTCTTCCAAATGTAACAATAGGGGAAAAAGTATAGTGGGTGCTGGTTCTGTAGTAACGAAAAGTATTCCTGCATACTCAGTTGCAGTAGGTAACCCAGCTCATGTTATTAAGCATTTTGATTTTGAGACTAATATATGGATAGAGGATTAGAATGAATAAAATATTAGATAAAATAAAGAATGTGCCCATCGGAGTAAAAGCGGCAGCTGTGTATACCTTGGCATCTGTTTTTTCAAAAGGGCTGGCAATTATCACAGTACCAATTTTTACGAGAATCATGTCTACTTCTGAAATTGGTGTAGTTAATTTATATAATTCGTGGAATTCCATGTTGAATGCAGTAGTGACGCTTTCATTAACGTCTGGAGGTTATTCTGCCGCATTAAAAGAGTTTGGAAAAGAGAGAGATCAATATCAGTCATCGGTATTATCATTAACGTCTTTTGTTGCGTTAATTGTTGCTTTTATTTATATAATATGTCCGTCTTTTTGGAATGGACTGACCGGTCTGTCAACAGATTTAATGGTCTTGATGCTGATTGGTTTTTTTGTAGCCCCAGCATATGATTTTTGGCTTGCTAGACAGCGGTACGAATATAAATATAAACTTGCGGGCAGTTTAACAGCTATTACAGCTCTTCTTGCATCGTTATGTGCTTTAATGATTGTGCTTCACATGAACGCTAAGGGACTGTCTGACGTGGCGAATGGACGACTCTATGCATCGAATATCGTATCTTATATTATTTACGGAATTTTGTGGTGCATCATTATTTTTAGAGGGAAAACATTTTTCAATAAGAAATATTGGAAATTCTCCTTACAATTGAGCATTCCTTTGATTGGATATGCCTTAGCTGCACAGGTTCTTAGCGTATCGGATCGGATGATGATTAGCAAAATGGTGGATAATAGTGCAGTTGGAATTTATAGTACTTTGTATACCGTTAGTTCGATATCTTTACTGGTATGGAGTGCGATAAATGCTTCTTTTATACCATATCTGTATCAGAATATTGAGTCAGATAAGAATGAAATAAAGAAATATTCACTTTTGCTTATGGGCGCTTATGCGATTGTGGCTGCATTATTAACATTCTTTGCTCCTGAAATTGTAAGAACATTAGCTACTGAGGAATATTATGAAGCGATTTATATTATGCCACCTATTGCTGGCGGTGTCTTTCTGACATGCGTATCCAATATGTACTCGAATATTATGATTTACTATAAGAAAACTCAATATATTATGTATGCTTCGATAGCTGCGGCAGCTACCAATGTTGTTTTGAACTATTTTTGTATTGCGAAATTTGGTTATATGGCTGCGGCATATACTACTCTGGTTGCGTATATCGTATTAGCTCTTGGAGAGGCTGTTTGTGCTCATGTGGTATGTAAAAAAGAGAGAGGTGCCAACTACGAGGTATACAACGATAAAGCGGTTGGACTGATGGCGGTTATGGCCATTCTACTATGCTTGAGCGGATTAATTTGGTATCAGTATGCTGTTTTAAGATATGGAATTATTATAGCTGGCTGTGCGGTTGGTGCCGTACTGGGATATAGAGTTATAAAAATGAGGAAGGTGAAGCAGTAATGTTATACAAGATTATAGGTGCTCTTGTTTTTCCGGCATTCTTTTGTTACCGAAACAATTCATTGCTGAAAGAGGATATGAAGCGCTACAGTGCTCCGTTTACTGGATACGAAAAGTTGATTTTTTAATGTCGAAACATAAACCTTTTAGGTCTGTGTTTTATTATCAAAATAAGAATACAAAATGGCGGTACATAGTAAAAGTTGTTTTTCCGCCACTTCAGACAGTGGAAATCGGAGAAATTATGGGGGGGGGGGGTTATACATCCCGCACTCTATAGCAGTGATATCCCCTTACAAGGCCGGTAAGAATTTGTCAGTGCTGCCGGGAGTTGTTATTGGTAAAAACGGGGAAGGTGACAGAAGTAAAACCAATCCTACGATTTTAGATAATGTTACCATTGGCGCAGGGGGTGTTGTGGCAAAGGATGTTTCATCGAATACAATTGTTGCTGGAAATTCTGCTCAAGTAATAAAAAATATAATTTTGACAAAGAGATTTGGAAAAAACGAAGGAGGACTAAAAAGTGAAAGGTATCGTATTAGCCGGGGGCGCAGGTACACGTTTGTATCCCCTCACTATGGTCACATCGAAACAATTGCTTCCTGTTTATGATAAACCGATGATTTATTATCCACTTTCAACATTGATGTTGGCAGAAATCAAGGATATTCTAATTATTTCGACATCACAGGATACTCCGCGTTATAAAGAATTGCTCAGTGATGGCCATCAGTTTGGCATCAATCTAACATATGCTGTTCAGCCGTCGCCAGATGGGCTTGCACAGGCTTTTATTATTGGCAAGGAGTTTATAGGTGATGATACCTGCGCTATGATACTGGGCGACAATATCTTTTATGGCAATGGTTTGTTTGCACGTATGGATAATGCTAAGAGAATGGCAGAACAAGGAATTGCGACTGTATTTGGGTATTATGTAAGAGACCCGGAAAGATTTGGGGTGGTTGAATTCGATTCGGAGGGTAAAGTATTGTCCGTAGAAGAGAAGCCAAAGGCACCAAAAAGTAATTATGCAATTACCGGTCTGTATTTTTACCCTTCAGGTGTGGCATCACGTGCGGAGAGGGTTAAGCCATCTTCCAGAGGAGAGCTGGAAATCACGACTTTAAATGATATGTATCTAAAGGATAATCTGTTGAATGTTGAACTACTCAATCGGGGCTTTGCATGGCTAGACACTGGAACGATGGAAAGTTTACTGAGAGCGTCTGATTTCATTCATATGGTTGAGGAACAGCAAGGGGTTATGATATCCGCTCCTGAAGAAATTGCTTATAGATACAAATGGATTACAACGGAGCAGTTAAAAGAGGCCGCTGCGCTTTATGGAAAATCTCCTTATGGAGAGCATTTGAAGACTGTAGTGGAAGGAAAAATGAGGTGAGTATAATGAATATTATTGTAACCGGCGGCGCCGGATTTATTGGAAGCAACTTTGTATTTCATATGCTGGATAAGTACCCGGACTACCGCATTATTTGCTTGGATAAACTGACCTACGCAGGCAATTTGTCAACATTGGCTCCTGTGATGGATAACCCCAACTTCCGTTTTGTGAAGGCTGATATCTGTGATAGAGAGGCAGTATATAAGCTGTTTGAAGAAGAGCAGCCCGATATTGTGGTGAACTTTGCAGCAGAAAGCCATGTGGATCGTTCCATTGAAGATCCAGGTATCTTCCTGCAGACCAATATCATGGGTACTGCAACGTTGATGGATGCTTGCCGTAAGTATGGTATTACTCGTTATCATCAAGTGTCTACCGACGAGGTGTACGGTGATCTGCCTCTGGATAGACCTGATCTGTTTTTCACGGAGGAGACTCCTATTCACACCAGCAGTCCGTATTCTTCGTCTAAAGCTGCAGCTGATCTGCTGGTGCTGGCTTACCATCGTACATACGGTTTGCCGGTGACTATTTCCCGTTGTTCCAACAACTATGGCCCATATCACTTTCCGGAGAAGCTGATTCCTCTTATGATTGCTAATGCTCTGAATGACAAACCTTTGCCGGTTTATGGTGAAGGTCTAAATGTGCGCGACTGGCTGTACGTGGAGGATCACTGCAAAGCCATTGATTTAATTATCCACAAAGGACGTGTAGGTGAGGTTTACAATATCGGCGGCCACAATGAGATGAAGAATATCGACATCGTGAAGATCATCTGCAAGGCACTGGATAAACCGGAAAGCCTGATTACATATGTTACCGATCGTAAGGGTCACGATATGCGCTATGCCATTGATCCGACTAAAATTCACAATGAGCTTGGCTGGCTGCCTGAAACGATGTTTAAGGACGGCATCCAGAAGACCATCCAGTGGTATCTGGACAATAAGGAATGGTGGGAGACCATCATCTCTGGCGAGTATCAGAACTACTACGAAAAAATGTACAAAAATAGGTAAGGAGGAGTTCATATGGGACAAATTACAGTTACAAAGGCACCGATAGATGGGCTATATGTAATTGAGCCTACTGTACATGGTGACAGTCGAGGATATTTTGTTGAAACATATAACCAACACGATATGCATGAGGCCGGATTGGATATGGTGTTTGTCCAAGACAATCAGTCCATGTCACGCAAGGGCGTATTGCGTGGGCTTCACTTTCAGAAACAATTTCCACAAGGAAAGCTAGTGCGTGTAATTCAGGGTTCTGTTTTTGATGTTGCAGTTGATTTGCGTGCGAATAGTAGAACTTATGGTCAATGGTATGGGGTAGAGTTAACGGAGGAAAATGGTAAGCAGTTCTATATTTCGGAAGGGTTTGCACACGGTTTTCTTGTACTAAGCGAAGTCGCAAAGTTTTGTTACAAGACAACTGATTTTTATCATCCTGGTGATGAAGGCGGCGTGGCATGGAATGATCCTGAAATTGGTATTGTATGGCCGCAGCTTATCGGTAAATATAAAGGAAATGCATCCGCTGACGGCTATCAACTCATGGATGGAACTCAGTTAAATCTAAGTGAAAAAGATCAGAAGTGGATGGGCTTAAAAGACACATTCAAATTCTAAAGGAGGAACCAAAATTGAAAATATTAGTGACTGGTGCAAATGGATATCTGGGACAGGGGATTGTAAGAAGTATCTTGAATAATGGCCATTGTGTTGTAGCTACGGATTTTAACACCCAGTTTGTAGATGAGCGTGCAGAAAGAATTGCCTGCAATTTATTTGAAGTTGATAACCCGTATAGTTTCTTTGGCGAACCTGATGTGCTTCTCCATTTGGCATGGAGAGACGGGTTTGTTCACTATTCCAGTGCGCATATTGATGATCTTCCTAAGCACTATGCGTTTATTAAAAAAATGGTTGATGGAGGTATTCAACAGGTTGCTGTTATGGGAAGCATGCACGAAATTGGCTTCTTTGAGGGTAGCATAAATGAAAGCACTCCTTGTCATCCTACGACTCCGTATGGAATTGCAAAGAACGCATTACGCGACTTAACACAAATGATATGTAAGCAAAAAAATATTGTGTTCCAGTGGCTACGTGGCTATTATATTGTTGGTAATTCTAAGTTTGGCAGTTCAATATTCTCAAAGATTACAGCGGCCGTAGATGAAGGAAAGACAGAATTTCCATTTACCTTGGGTCAAAATCAATATGACTTTATTGACTACCCTGATTTCTGCGCACAGGTTGCCGCAGTAGTTGGTCAGAAAAATGAGCAAGGGATTATTAATATTTGCTCAGGCAAACCAGAAAAATTGGCAGATAGAGTTGAGCGCTTTATTAAGGAAAATGGTTATAGAATTAAGCTGCAATATGGAGCATTTCCAGATAGACCGTATGACTCCAAGGCAATTTGGGGTAATGACACAAAAATCAGAAAAATCATGGAGAACCAGACAAATTAAACGATAGACCAGCTAATGACGCGTTTTTGCCGCGTAGAATGGGAACTGTATCATGGGCATAATAAATAAAATATGGAAATATATAATGAAGCGCCAAAACCCGATGCGGTATGCTCGCAAGATGGGCGTAGTGCTAGGTGAAAACTGCAGACTTATTGGATTACCAGATTGGGGTAGTGAGCCATGGTTGATTTCTATTGGAAATCATACAGAGGTTTCCTTTGATGTAGCTTTTATAACTCATGATGGTGCTACCTGGTGTTTTAGAGATCAAGATGAATATAAGGGAACATTAAAATTCGGAAGAATTTTCGTGAGGAGGTTAATTTGATCTGCGATAGGATGGAACATAGCATGTGAAATAAGGGATAGGGTCCGACAGCGAGGATAGTTTAGGTAATTAGGAGAATATTATTGGGTTCCATTGGGGTCAGACCCCATGAAGAAGAAATAATTTTTTTCTAAAGAAACTATAAACGAAAATGAGAGCATAGGCTACTGGCGCTGCTTTAATAATCACAAAAATCTTTGTGGAAGGCACGTTGAGTAGGCTTCAAGGCATGGAAAGGAGAGAGGATGAAAACAACATTACTTATCATGGCAGCCGGTATCGGCAGCCGATTTGGAACAGGAATCAAACAGTTGGAGCCGGTTGATGATGCTAACCATATCATCATGGACTACTCAATTCATGATGCAATTGAGGCTGGATTCAACCATGTAGTATTTATCATCCGCAAGGATATCGAGAAGGAGTTCAAAGAGGTCATCGGTGACCGTATTGCCTCCATTTGCGCTTCTCATGATGTCACTGTGGACTACGCTTTCCAGGATATCAACGACATCCCGGGAGCTCTGCCGGAAGGACGTACAAAGCCGTGGGGAACTGGACAGGCCGTGCTTGCGGCGAAGAAAGCAATCAAAACCCCATTCATAGTGATTAATGCAGATGATTACTACGGCAAAGAGGGCTTCAAAGCCGTCCATGACTATTTGGTGAACGGCGGTAAGTCCTGCATGGCTGGCTTCGTGCTGAAGAACACGCTGTCTGATAACGGTGGTGTGACCCGTGGCATCTGCAAGATGGATGAGCAGAACAACCTGACCGAAGTTGTGGAGACAAAGAATATTGTGAAGACCGCAACCGGAGCAGAAGCGGACGGAAAAGTGATTGATGTAAATTCTCTGGTTTCAATGAATATGTGGGGATTAACACCGGAGTTTTTGGATGTGTTGGAAGAAGGCTTCAAAGAGTTCTTTGAGAAGGAGGTACCGGGCAATCCGCTGAAAGCAGAGTATCTGATCCCTATCTTCATCGGTGAACTGCTGAAGCAGGGAAAGATGTCAGTAAAGGTTCTGAAGACCAACGATACATGGTATGGTATGACCTACCATGAAGATGTCGCAGCTGTAAAGGATAGCTTCAAGAAGATGCTGGCGGATGGCGTGTACAAGTCTGAACTGTTCAGTGATCTGTAAACGACGATGAAAGAAACGATTGATTTACTAGGAAAGATCCTCACAAACATTTTAACTGCTCTTTATGAGCCGTTTGGATTCTCGCTCTTGCTTTCTTTTCTTGCTATGTTTTTCTACCTGTATGCGTATGAGCCTACCGCAGCAGGAAAAGGCTGGAAGAGTGCCATAGTGACATGGTATCAGAAATTCAAGGAGAGTGTGTTCTTTCGGAAACTATTCTTTCTGGCCTTTGTGACTTCACTTATTCTGTTCCGGACCCTGTTAAACCGTCAGCTGTGGATGAATCCTTTATCTGATGTCATGGGCGGCTGGGGCATCTGGGAGACAGTGAACGGCGAACAGAAGCTGACAACGGAGTGTATTGAGAATGTGATCATGATGGTGCCGTTCTCAGCAGTAGTGATGTGGACATTCGAAGAAAAGATAGGGAATGGTTGGAAGAAGATCCTGTGGCAAAGCGGGAAGATAGCATTTATCTTCTCGATAAGCATTGAGATGTTGCAGTTGTTGCTTCGCTTAGGAACGTTCCAGCTATCAGATATCTTCTATAACACACTTGGTGGAGTGCTAGGCGGATTGATGTACTGTGCGGTGATGAAGGCAAGAAAACGTCTGTAAAACTGGATGAAATTGTGATATACCGAGAGCGGTAAATAAAAATCGTCAAAGCCAGTAAAATCAATAGATTAGGGCTTGACAGAATAGGAAGTGAAGTATGGTGAATCAAACTACAATTGCGTTAGATCGAAAAAGGTATGTGTGGGGGGGGGGTACCGTATTTCCAAAAGCTGTATCGGAAAGCGCAAAATGCAAGAATTCCCCTTGTAAAGAAGTGGTACAAGCTACTTTTTAAACTTGCCAAAGATAGAAGGCACATTGAATTAACAGTTGAGACAAGTATTGGCCCTGGACTGTATTTTGGACATGCCTACTGCATAACGATTAATCCGGCGGCTGTCTTAGGAAAAAACATCAATTTACATAAGGGCGTTACGATTGGTCAGGAAAACCGAGGAGTACGCGAAGGTGTACCGGTAATTGGCGACAACGTTTGGATTGGAATAAATGCCACAATTGTCGGTGCCATCACGGTGGGAAATGATGTGCTAATTGCCCCCAACTGTTATGTGAATTGTGATATTCCGGATCATTCTGTTGTTTTTGGAAATCCATGCATTATTAAGCATCGAGATAACGCAACCGAATGCTATATCAGTCGAGCAATTTGAAACCACATTGGGGTTAGGTACTGGAAATTTTTCATAAAGAAAGCCTAAAAGTTTTATAAACACGCCGCACATCGAGTGCGGTAGTCATCCAAGTCAACAGCCTCTGCGTGGCGGGTGATAGACGGCTTTAAGTAGCTGACCGATGTTGACAGTATGTGGAAATGGAATATATACCGAGAAGGTATTAAAATATTAATCGATATTAGGTGTTCCTGCGGAAATGGGGTGTGGATATGAATACTTTAGATGAACTCATATATTATTGTGAAGAAAAAGAACCTGTAGGCGCATTGATGCTCATCGGTGAATGGGGATGTGGAAAAACATATCTGATTGAACATGAGCTGAGTGATAAATTAAAGGAGTCTCATATTATTATCAGGGTATCTCTGTTTGGAATATCTTCTGTTGAAGCGGTTGCTGCGATTGTTAAGCAGTCATGGACAGATGCCAGCCTTAATGATAAGGGGGCTGTAGGTGCTTGGGCTAATAAAGCTCGTCAATTTAAAGAAAAGCTTGCTCCGCTTGCAAAGACAAATGAAACTGCAGATGCTATTTTTTCTTTGAGTGCTTCAGATTTTGTAACAATTTCAAATACTATAGGAGACAAAACGGTTGTATTGGTGTTTGACGATCTCGAAAGAAGTCGCCTGGATGCAGTTGATTTGTTGGGAGCAATAAATGATTACTGTGAGAATCAGAAGTTCCACACCATCATCGTTGCCAATGAGGAACGCATGCTCAAACAAGTGGAGCAGCAAGAGTTATCTGACAGAAAAAATGGTAGGTCGGGTTCCAGTGCAAGGATCGCAAATAATAAGTCAGATGCTAATCGACCAGTAGAAGTTAATGTTCAGTTGGAAACTTCTAAGGAAAACAAGCTGTCTTATCTGGAAATTAAGGAGAAAATAATTCAACGAACCATAAAATATAAACCAGATTATGCGTCCGTTATTGATTCGATTATTGAAAATTATGTAACTAATGATACGGATTACCGGGATTTTTTATGCACTCAAAAAGAAAAATTACACAATCTTTTCAGTGTGGGAATTCCAGTGTCAGAAGCGGAATTTGATAGAATGGAAATATCAGATGAAGATGTTGCAAAAATTCGTTCTAGTAAAAATCCGCATAATATCAGAAGTTTCAAATGTGGAATTCAAGATTTCCACAGGGTATATAAATTTTTATCTGAGCAGGGAATTGATGACCTAGAAAAATGGCTGCATTCTTTTGTAATGTTTATGATTGCCTATAAAGCAGGGCTTATTGGTGAAAGTGAACAATATGGAATGCTCTTTACGGATATTGGAATGGAACAGACATATCCGATCTTCTATAAAGAAAAATATATGCTTGAATTTGAAAAAGCTTGGATTCTGCGTGGGGAATGGAATGAAGAAGCAGCAGTTTTACAAATTAATGCTCTTAAAGAAAGAGAACAAGCTGAATCAGAATATGATATTGTTCGGACGTATCAATTGGGGTATATAGATGAAAGTGTCTTTGATGAAGGCTTTCCTCAGGTGTTATCTGATGCCTATGAAGGAAATCTAACCCTTGATGATTATGTTAATCTGATTATAAATATTTGCTTTGCACGATGCAGCGAATATGATTTGCCAGTTGATGTAGACTGGGGAAAACTAAATACAGGAATAGAAAAGAAAACAAATGCAATGCTGGAAAATGGAGAAGAGGACACTCGTGCAAGGCAATACATAAGCGAAGAGTCATTGCAGGATTTTTCAGAGGAAGAAAGAACAACATATCACATTATTTCAAAATTCAGAAACGGCGATATGCTTATGTTTGCTCGCAATAAAAGTAGTTATATTGAGATGATGAAGAATGATTACAGCAAAGCGTTTTCTGAATTATCAAACAAAAGATTTCGTTCCTTTGATATAGGAATGGCTGTGGTGACGTCACAGGCATTTAGCACATGTACGAATGCATGTAAGATTGATTTTATTAGAGAGTTTCGAAGAATGTGGAGTGTTTGTCCGCAGTCACAGGATACGGACTTGGATGAAACATTAAAAGGAATACAAAAGCTTACAGAATGTCTTCAGATTGAAAAAGAAAAACTAGATGCCAAGAAGAAAATTGCCATTGGACATTTTGAAAGATTCATTGAATTTGCACAGAAATTAGTGGAAGAAATTACTGAAGCCATTGAAAGAAAAGCAGGCATCAAACCCAAATATGTGATGAACCTAACCACAATCCACCATATAGCAATCATCGTATCAGATTACAATATCTCCAAAGATTTCTATGTCAACAAGCTGGGCTTTACCATTATCCGTGAGAACTATCGCCAGGAGAGAAATGACTGGAAGCTGGATTTACAGTGTGGTAATATAGAACTTGAAATCTTCGGTGTGTCCAATCCACCAGCCAGAGTCAGTAATCCGGAAGCCTGCGGGCTGCGGCATCTGGCGTTTCATGTGGACTCAGTAGAAGATACAGTAAAGGAACTGGAAAAATTGGATATAGCGTGTGAGCCAATCCGGACGGATGAGTTTACCGGAAAACACATGACTTTTTTCAGAGACCCGGACGGTTTGCCGCTGGAACTGCATGAGTGAGTGATAGAAAAAATGAGAAAAACCGATGGGCACAGAAAAGAATGTGGAAATCGGTCTTTCTTTGATACTACTTATATAGATTGTTACGATTTAACAAGATGGAGTGATGAAGATGGGAAAAGTACAAAGAACCTGGCATGCCGGGAAGCCGAAGAAGAAACCGGATTATAATAGAGATGGAATTACGGAAGAACTTCTGGCAGCAGTCGTTGACGCTTACGAAGATCTGGACGAGTGTGGAAACCATCCGTCCCTCCAGGTTATAGTGGATGAACTTGACTGTGGGTTGAATCCAATAAAGATTCGGAAGTTGCTTATTACTGCCGGAGAGGTACAAGGTCGAAAAATATATGAATCAGCCATTACAGGTGAAGTATTAAGATTGTGGCAGAATGGAAAGACAGTGGAAGAGATCATGTCAACATTGGAGCTTTCCCGGGCTTCTGTGAATTCCTATCTTCCGTATACAAAAATCATTTACAAGATGAAGGAGAGCAGCGTCGGTGCTGATCGGGAGAAGTTGTATCGGGAGAGGAAAAAAACGTGTGAGAAACTAAGTAAAGAACCGTCCACAGAAAATTTGTGGAGATCGTTTGTGGCATTCCAAGGTTATCCGTTCAAGACGAGCAAGGGACTAAGTTTTACATATAAGGTGAAGGGAGGGGAACTGTTTTTCTCTCGGAAGGAAAAGAGTATCACGAGAGCCACAGTGGATATTGCTTTTCAGAAGGCACTGGAATTGGGAGAGAGGACAACCGGCCCGAAGAAGTTGGGTGTGTTCGGTGCGTCCTATCTGTATCCTGTGTTTTTACGACTCGGGGTGATAAATAAAGGGCGGCAGGAGAGTGCCCCGGAAAAATAAGTACCTCACAAAATACAATAGTGGTGGAGAAATGACTTGCTGTCTGTGGCGTTCAGAGGTAACATCACCATACCAGAAAAAGAGCTATCCAATAGCGGGTAGCAAAAACAAAGGAAGGTGATTTTATAATGGGTGATTATTCTGGCTCAACAGGTTCTTCCGCAATTATCCGTTTCTATGCTTTCCTACATATCTAAGTTTTGCCTCTAATAAGCGTTTTCTACAGCGTCCATACATTGTCCGTTTTATCATTTTTAATCGGCTGTTTGTACCCTCAACAAAGCCATTGCTATAGTCATAGGCTACGGCATTTTCAATCGCGTCTATGTCTCTTTTTAATCCTTCAGCAAAACTCTTTAGTGCTTTAAGTTCGCTTTTGCAATATTTTTCTATAAACAAGTATAATAGCGGAATATTTCGCTTTTTAAAAATATTTCGAAACTCTTTTATGCAACAATGAAGTTCCTGGACCGCAGGATACTGATCATAAATAAAGTTTTTGTGTGCTACTGTTAATTCTGTATTCATCCACATATATCGAAATATCCCTTCACGTGTGATATAGTCCTTTTCTTTACCGATACTACCTGTTCTGTATTTTAATGCTTCTGTCATTGTTCGGATATATGGTTGCACTTCAAAATATCTGTTTTCTTTTTGTTCTATCTTACATAAATAGTCAAAGACATTACTCTTTGAACCTGTATATCCTTTTGCATAAATTTCTTTTATTGTTTTGCTTTTACTCCACCCAGAATCCAAACATTGAATAATGAAATCATAAAATATATCCAATTTACTCTGCCGGATTCCGTACATACTTAATTCTTTCGGATCTCCTTCACGATATTTTGCAATCGTATTTCGTCCTACCCCCATTCGTTTTGCTATTTCACGATAGCTACATCCTTCACTTAAAAATTTCTGTATTTGACAGACCATTTTATACCGTTTTTCTGAAAAAATAGAAGAGTTATCCACATCAGATTTGATTTTTTTTACACGGTTCTTCTATGACTGTAGACTGCTCAACATGAGTAATACTTACTGTTGCTGGAAGTGTATGATTTAGCGCCTTTTTGATTGCCTCCAATAAATTCTGATGTAAATGAAACCGGTCTGCCACCTGCATAGCATCGGGTAACTCTTCTGATATTACTTTTGCATATGCATTCGCCCGATCACGAGTGACTACTTTTATATGTTTATTATTCTTAAGCCAATTTCTTAGTGCATCTCCATTTCTTCCATCCAACAGCGCAATTGGTTCATGATTTTTTTCATTTACAATAATAGTTCCATATGTATGTCGTTTTTTATATGCAAAATCATCCACGCCAATTACATCACCTACCTCTGGTCCGGGAAGAGATTCATACTTTCTTAAAAGCAGTCTTATAACAGTATCCCCACTAATTTTAATACCAAGTGCCTTACAAATACGGGCACAACCTTCGCAGCTAGATTCCATTGCTAGTGTACAGATAAAATCAGCACATCGTTCTGTCATACGACTATAAGTATTAAGAAAACCATCAAATGTTTCAGCAAACGTTGTTACTTCACAGTCATTATTTATACATTCATATTCATGAGAACAAATCTCAAGTTGAACCATCTTCCCTAAAATAGGGAGATCCTGGACTTTACGAATATAGGTTCCATGATATTTATCTGTTATATAGCCACATTTCGGGCACCTGCAATCCTTGGAGATTGATTGCAAATTCCAGCCAAACGGTGCGCTCATTCTGAAATAAACGGTGCAGCTATTCCGATGTGACGGTGCATTTATTCTGAACGAACGGTGCGCCTTTCTGTATACTGAATGATGTAACTTATTCATCAGCAGTTGAGAAAGGAGCAAATGTATGCAAAGTTACTCAACAATCATCGGTGTGATTGAATTACGCCTTGGTGGTATTGGATACCGCACCACAAAAGCACGTTATGGTATCGGAAACAGTACTGTCACACTCATTATGAATCGTTTTAAGGAAACAGGTTTTACTCTTGATGACCTTAAAACAATGGAACCAGCAAAAGTAGAAGTACTATTCTATCCACCTGAAAATCTAAGACAGGCAGAGAAACCTCTTCCGGATTTTTACATGATCCATCAGCGTATGCTGGAAATGAAACATCCTGATCTTGCCTTCCTTTGGCTGGAATACAAAGAAGCTCATCCGGATGGTTATCAGCTGTCTCAGTTTTACAAGTTATACAGAGACTTTCTCCATGAAAATTTCGGCTTGGAAAAAGTCTCGATGCCGGTTGAGCGGATTCCTGGCGAAAAGATGTACATCGATTGGGTTGGGGATCAGCCAGAGTTATTAACGGATCCGTCTACCGGAGAAATCCGCAAGGTTCATGTATTTACCACTACGTTAGGCTTTAGCAGCTGTGTGTATGCTGAGATTTTTCTGGATGAAAAGCTCCCAAGTTTTATTAACGGTGTTGTGCATGCGCTGGAGTATTATCAGGCAGTTCCCAAGTATCTTGTTCCAGATAATCTCAAAACAGCAGTTACAAAGCACTCAAAGGATGAACTGACGCTGAATTCTGTGTTTTCTGACCTTGAGGACTTTTATGATGTCATTGTGGTTCCGCCACCACCACGTAAACCGAAAGGGAAACCATCTGTTGAGAATCATGTGAGATTTCTCGAAACCCACCTGATCGAACGTTTGAAAAAAGATATCTACACAAGTCTGGAAGAACTCAACAGGGCAACACAAAAAATAATAGCAACCATCAACCAGGATGAATTCCGTCAGAAATCTGACATCCGTAAAACAAGGATGTACGCATTTGAAACCTATGACAAACCGCGGATGCGTCCTCTGCCGGGAGGCTGCTATGCGCTTTGTGATTACAGGTATTATGCACGTGTACCGGATAATTATCATCTCGAGTATGATGGTCACTATTACTCTGTATTGTACACGTACCATGGCAAGCCTGCAATCCTGAAAGCAACGATGTCGGAAATCAGGATCTGCGATGAAAACAACCGTCTTATTTGCAGGCACCCTCGTTCCTACAAAGATTTTCCACGTTATATTACAGATGTGGCACATATGCCTGAACATCACCAGTACTACAAGGAACTGAACGCTCACGATGGTGCTTATTATCGGCGCTGGGCGAGCGTATTTGGCGAATCAATGGTCACACTAATTGACCGTGTTCTTCGTAGTGCAAAGCACGAGGAACAGGCCTACAACAGTTGTAAAGGCATGCTGCACATGTGCAATGAGGTTCCACGCCATCTGGTTTCGGAAGCAGCTCAGATGTGTATAGATGTAAATGCCTGCAAGTATTCTTACTTCAAAAAAGCGCTCAGTAAGGTTACGGATAAGCACGCTTCATCTACTGACAGAACCGGTCACCTCCCAAAGCATGAAAACGAGGGCACTGAAAAAGTAGATAGTACCGTCTATGTTTGATATAATATAAATATCA
>OQVH01000648.1_pt1 | contig 25824 bp, 24 predicted proteins | sample 1691641 | NCBI WGS metagenome assembly OQVH01 (sample SAMN03418286, study PRJEB22391) | human gut metagenome | biome: human-gut; feature: organic feature; material: feces | host: Homo sapiens | place: Italy | collected 2013-04
ACCGCCAAAAATAAACCTGCGGCGGCAAGGGCGCCTCCCGCCAGCCAGCCCCAGCCAGCCCCCATCCTGCGTCCTCCGTACCAGACCATCCCAGCTACCGCCCCGGCGGCAAAAAAAGGCATGCTAAGGCACTCCACCGCCAGTACGGCATTCAGCAGCCACTGCATGCGGGAAATTCTCCTCCGCCATTCCTGTCCCACGATTAAGGGCATAACCATATCATGGCTCAACAGGTTCCTCCCGGAAAGACAAAAATGCTTTTCCGCAAACGAATGGGGGAACGTCCCTTTCCGCAGTTTCCCGGCATTGCCGGACGGAGGGAAATTTCAGCACAGGCGGGCGATATCCGCCATCAATTCCCGTACGTCTTCCTCTCGGGTGGCCCAGCTCGTGCAGAAGCGCACCGTGCTGTGGGTTTCATCCTCCCGGCGCAAATAGGCAAAACCGTATTTCCTCCCCAGCTCCTCCAGAACGGAATCGGGCATCGTGACAAACTGTTGGTTCGTTCCGCTGGAAAAGGGAAGCGCCAGCCCTCTGGAACGGCAAAAATCCCGCAGCATCACAGCCAGGCGGTCCGCATGGGCGCCCAGCCGGAAATAAAGGCCGTCGCGGAACAGCTCCAGGAACTGAATGCCCAGAAGCCGCCCTTTCGCAAGACGGCCGCCCTTCTGCTTGGCGATGTAACGGAAATCCTCCTTCAGGGCCTCATGCCGCAGAACCAGGGCTTCACCAAACAGAGCGCCTACCTTCGTGCCGCCGATGTAAAAAGCATCGCAAAAGGAGGCAATCTCCGGCAAATCCAGGTCATTGTCCTCATCGCACAAGCCGTAGCCGAGGCGTGCTCCGTCCATATACAAATACAGCCCCCGCCGGCGGCAGACTCCGGAAATTTCCTGAAGTTCCTTTCTGGAATAAATGGTGCCCAATTCGGTTGGCTGGGAAATATAAACCATCCGGGGCTGAGGCATATGCTCACGGGTCTCGTCATCCCAGTGGGCGTGCCACGCCTCCTCAATTTGCCGGGACGTCAGCTTCCCGTCCGGGGAAGGAATAGCGGAAACCTTGTGTCCGCAAGCCTCAACGGCTCCCGACTCGTGCACATTGATATGGCCTGTGTCCGCGCACAGCACGCATTGATGGGGACGCAGCGCCGCCGCAATTACCGTGAAATTGGTCTGGGTCCCGCCGATAAGGAAATGGATATCCAGATCCGTTCTGCCGCACAAGCCGGCAATCAGCTTCCGGGCCTGGTCGCAATAGGGGTCCTCCCCGTAACCGGCAGTCTGCTCCATATTCGTTTCCGCCATTCTGCGGAGAATATCCGCATGGGCGCCTTCACTGTAATCACAGTTGAAAAGAATCATTGCCTTGCTGAAAAACGCGGGGACCATATCCCCCGGAACCTTTGATGTAAAGGAATATGAGAAATACACCGGAACCGGAACAGCGCTGCTGGAAACTCCAGACAAAACGGAAGGCCGCATGCAGTTTGAGAAAATGAATGCCATGTACCTTAAAAAGGCAATAATAACCGGCTTCCCCGCCCATACACGGAAATTGTCGTTTCCCGCAGCCTAAGAAAAAGCCATAGTGTCTTCATGCAAGACGCATCAGAACTTGGAGAACAGAAAGACATGTGCCTTTCCATTTCGGAAGTCTCGGAATTAACAGGCATCACGCCGTCCAATCTGCGTTTTTTTGAAGAAGAAGGAATCCTGGACATCCCGAGAAACGGGGCGGGATGCCGTATCTTCCACCGCAAGGAAATGGAAGAACTTCTGGGGCTGGTTTGCCTTAAGCATTCTGGATTGGAACTCAAGGAGATCAAACGCTTTTTTCACCTGGTTCGCCAAGGTAATTCGACATTGCGCGAACGTTACCGCATGTTGAAGGAAGGGCATCAGGCCATGAAAACGCGCATTCGGGAACTGAAAAAATGCCTGAAATACTCCAAAATCAAAATGGAGTATATCGGCCAGTGCTGCGAGGCATATGACAAAGGCGAACCTCTGCCACAGGTGAACCCGGAATGGATGGATTCCTTCCTGAAACAAAAAATTTGAAGAAGGTGCTGACGCCTGGGCCTGCTGCCGGGAGGGGCAAATAGAGGCTACTCGCTTCACGCAACAACACATCCCCTTCTTCCGGCAGAATGCTTTCAGAAGGAAATGTTTTTCAGACAATCCGTAAAAACGGAATCAACAAGGAATTCCGGATAGTATGGAACGCCTGACGAACGTTCTGCGGAGGCCGCCGTTGCGATTGCCGTTTATCCCGGCAAACAAATCGGGTCAATGCCCTACTTGCCTTTGCTGTTCCGCGTTGTAGCGTGCTCCGGTCACGGGTGTGGCGGCTACGGCGTTCTCCAGTTCCGCCCACTCCTGCGGAGAGCAGGTAAAATCAAGCGTGTGCAGGTTTTCTTCCAGATGGGACAGTTTAGTGGTGCCGGGAATGGGTACGATATAAGGAGCTTTTTGCAGCAGCCATCCCAGGGCAACCTGGGAGGAAGTCATGCCGCGCGTCCTCCCAAACTGTTGCAGAATATTGACAATACGCATATTGGCTCTCATGGCCTCCGGCGTGAAACGCGGCAGGGTCTGGCGGTTGTCGTTGTTCGGGTCAAATTGCGTGTATTCATTGATGCAGCCCCCCAGGAATCCCCTGTTGAGCGGGCTGTAGGGGACAAAGCCTATACCCAGTTCACGGCAGACATCCAGAACGCCATTGTTTTCAACATCCCGGTGCATGAGATGGTACTCACTCTGAATGGCTGTCAGGGGATGGACGGCGTGGGCCCTGCGAATTGTACCGGGAGTGACTTCGCACATGCCCCAGCGCCGCACCTTGCCTTCCTTGACCAGTTCGGAGATGGTTCCCGCTACATCTTCAACGGGAACCCTGGGATCAAAGCGGTGCTGGTAGAATAATTCAATAGCGTCCACCTTCAAACGGCGCAGAGACTCGTCGCAGTAGCGCCGGATGGTTTCCGGGCGGCTGTCCTGGCGGCCCGTCCCCTTTCCGTTAATAACTTCGTGCCCGAACTTGGTAGTGACGCTGATCTTCCCCCTGAAGGGGGAAAGAGCTTCCCCGGCCAGAAGTTCATTGCTCAGGGGCCCGTAGATGATGGCCGTATCAAAAAGAGTAACTCCGCGCTCCACGGCCTCATGAAGAAGCCGGATGCACTGCTCACGCGAGGGAGACTGGCTGCGGTTGTAGGTCATTCCCATGACTCCGAAGCCAAGGGGAGAAGCGTCCAAGGCCCAGGAGCCCTTGCCAAGCGTCCGGTTCCGGGAGGCGGCAAAGCCGCCGTTTTCCGGAGAATCGGCACCCCCGCCCTCTGCCCGGGCAATGGCCGGAGAAATCAGCGCAGACGTACCGAACAAGGCGGACATTTTGAGAAAGCGGCGGCGGCCGTCAGAATAGTGTTTATACATGCTCATTAAACGTTGATGGTTGAAATTTTGATATATCATCCGAGCATATGGGTTCCACCAACTGGAAGTCAACAAGGGAATACAGCAATTTATCTCAGGAAGCGCCTTGGAACAAAAAGCTGGCTCGGAAAACAAATATGCATCAGGAACGCATCTGACACTCCGCCTGCAACGGAGGCAAATACCCGCCTTCTTCTGTACCAGCGCCGCTCGGAACGGGACGCTTTCCTTTTCCCCTCACACAACAAATTGCTGAGTGCCGGTAAGCGGACAAATTACAAACCTTGCTTGGTGCGTTCAAAAATAATGGAATCTTCACTTTTCCCGACGGAGGATTCATCATCCGGCCCGGCTTTCTCCAACTCCTCCCGGAACACCCGGAGCATCGGTCCGTGGTAAAAGCCCAGCTCCCGGCTGATTTTTTTCCGCAGCTCCGCTCCTTCATAACTCCGGCCGTCATGCCGTAACAGTTTCAAACGTTGAAGCTGGAGGCGGATCAGGCTTTCTTTCACGGCATCGGAAATCTCGGGATTGTAAAAAAGAACTTCCAGGATGCCCTGCAGGCGGTCGCTTTCCCTTCGGGCCCAGGCATTTTTTCCTTCGCGTCGCAGGGCCCCAATATACCGTGCATGCAGCCGGACCATGCCGGAAATAACCTGCGGATCATTCGGCCAACGCCCGAGAAGCCTTTCGGAAAGATTCACCGTATCGGCAAGTTCCCTCTGGTTATGTTCCCGGAAATTCCTGGCATACCGGAGTTTCTTCAGCATCAGCTCTACCAGCGCCAGGCCGTATTCCGGCCGTTCCGGATGGGCGTCGGCAAGCTGGAGGAGCAGCACGGCTGCATTCGGTTCAATGCCGGGAATGCGTCTCTCCCGGAAAAGGCGGGGATTTCCGGCCAAAAGCTGTGCGTATTGAAAACGGTATTCAGGATGGTCAGGATCATCCTCCAACAATGTTTCCAACATTCCGAACGCCCGGGAACGCTCAACACTCTCCGGAGAACCGGACAAAGCCAGCAACGCGCGGACCGTTTCAAACCGATCCTCCGCCCGCTCCGACATCGCAAAGCGGTCGGCCACCTGCCGGAAAAGTTCCGTCGCCTCTTTATCTTTACCCTGTTTTTTCAAAGCCGTCGCCAACTGGTTGATGGGAAAAGCGTCTTTCCTGAATTTCATCATGTTGCGGAACGCTTTTTCCGCAAGAGCATAACTCCCGGTGCGCAGTGCGCATTCCCCGATGACGGCATTGGCCTCGCAAACCTTTGACTCCGGCAGATTTTTTCCTCTGGCGATCATCCTGTAATAGGGCAGCAAAGCTGAAAGCAGCTGCGTATTTTTCTGTGAAGGGGGTTGCTCCACAATACGGGTGAACACTTGTGACAAAACCGCATCGGCAACTGCGGCATTGTTTTCCGCCAGTTTCAGCGCAGACGCCGTCTGCAGATAACCGGCGGCCAACGCGACAACGAAAGCGGCCGCACACAGGGCCGCAGCCAAAGACAATACGGCAACAGCCGGTTTACGTTTCATCCACAGCTGCAACCGCCTGGACGGAGACGGGGATGAGGCCCCGACCGGTTCATGATTCAAAAAATGCAGCAAATCTTCAGAAAGTTCGTCCATGCTTCGATAACGCGACTCCGGACGGAAACTGACGCACTTGTTAATAATCGCGGCCAAGTCGGGCTCGATGCACTTCAACGGCGGAACCGGTTCCCTGCAAATCCGTTCCATCAATTCTTCAGGAGCTATCCCCGGAAACGGCGGGGATTTTGCAACAAGCTCATAAAGCGTCACCCCAAACGCATACTGATCGCTGGAAAAGGTATTGACTCCATGCACCAGCCGCTCCGGGGACATATACCGCAGCGTTCCGCTCTGAGCTCCTTCCTTCTCAATAACTTCATTTCTCTCCTGAAGCAGAAAAGCAAGTCCAAAATCGCTGACGTGTACTTCCCCCGCTTCATCCAGCAACAGGTTCGCCGGTTTGATATCGCGGTGCAGAATGCCGCAGCGGTGGGCGTACGCAATCGCCCTGGCGGCCTGGAGGCCAATACGAGCTATCTCATACGGATTACTGAATTCACATCCGTCCAGACTCTTGCCTTCTATCAACTCCATCGCATAATAACAACATCCCGGACGGCACGTGGCACTGAAAATTCTGACAATATTGGGATGATGGAGCCTGGCAATCACATGCGCCTCATGCTCAAACTGGATGCGTTGGGCGGCATCCTGCAGCAGCAACGGAGACAACAGCTTGACGGCCACTTTCCGGTTGAGGGACAATTGCAGCGCTTCAAATACCACCCCCATACCGCCGCTGCCTAGTCTCCGAATCAGCCGGTAATCGTCCCCCTCCAAATCGGGAAAATCGTGAACCGGAGGCATAATTCCCTGTTTTTTTTCAACGCTCCAATCTTCCATCTCCATCACAAGCGGAAGAAGAGCCAGCAACTCGGCAGCAAACTCCGGATGCGCCCCGGCAAAATCCTGAATATCGGGAACATTGCCGGAACGGCACTGATCCAGGAATTGTTCAACCAGATCTTCCAGAGAAATCTTCCCCTTCATGGCTGAAACTCGGTTAACTCCATCAGCTGCTTCCGAAGCCGCTGCAGCGCCCGCACATAGCGGATGCTTGCGGCTTTCGGCCCAATATGCAGGACTTCGGCACAATCCGCATTGGACATGTCGTCAAAATGGCGGAGTTCAAGAATCTGCCGATCGTTTTCGGGCAGCGCCTCGACCGCTTTCCGGAGCAATGTATAACGATCCGCCCTGACGGCACGGGTAAGAGGCCCGGTCACGGTATCTGCAAACCGGTTCCAATCCAACCGGGCAGCGGGCCCCACGCCGTCATCCGTCACATTCACTTCCCTGCAGGCGTCTCTCTTGAGGCATTGCAGATGCTTCCTTTCCATAGCCGTAAGGGTCTGGAACAGAATCGTCCGCAGTTTGAAATAGACAGGAATTTCCGGATTGTTTTCAAAAAAAGCCATTTTCCCGCAGGCTGCCAGCAGAGCCTCCTGAACCACATCTTCCGCCGAAACGCGCCGGGCAAGAACCGGATTCAAATTCCTCCGGGCCAGGGCAAGAAGCCTTCCCCGGTATTCAAGGAAATGGCTTCCCCAGACATCCGGGCATGCTGTTTCTGCTTGCGTCATTGTACCGTGTCTTTTTTATCCTTTCTCATTTTCCGGGCAGATAGACATATCCCGCCGCACTCCTTCCTATCCGGCCGATTCCGGGATACGGCAGGTGCATTCCGGCGACCGGCTTCGGGGAAGAAGCCGCAAACTCATAAAAGCGCCGCCGGGCCTGAACCGCTCCGGACGGATTCATATCGTAAATCGTGCAAACCTCCGGACGCGGAATCTGGAGCACGGCAGCATGAAGCAAATCTCCGACAATCAGCAGGGAATCAGTCTCAAAAACGGTATGCCCGGGTGTATGCCCGGAAGCGTCAAGAGCCTTGATGCCGGGCAGAACTTCTTCTCCAAACCGGAATGTTCTCACCCGGCTGCCGTAAGCATGCAACACCTTCCGGACCTGTTTTCCCTGTAGTCCGGCCGTACCATTTTGCCAAAATTCCCATTCCGGCATGGAAACATAGACGAGGGCTCTGGAAAAAACGGTTTCGCCATGTTTCCCAAGCAATCCTCCGATGTGGTCGCCGTGCATATGGGTGAGTAAAATGAAATCGACGCTCCCCGGAAAAACGCCGCTCTGTTCAAGTTTACGGAGCATCCCGCCCCGTTTTCCTCCGTTCCCTGCGTCCACCAGAATGATTTTTCCGTCGCCGCGTTTCAACAGGAAAACATTCACGGAAGAAGGAACCCTCCCGCCTCCGGTTAAGCGGAGGAACTCCTCTTCCGACATACCCGGGAATAATTCGACCCGCATCGCTGAAAGAGCATCCTGAACAGCAATCACCTCAAAATTTCCAAATTGGAATGAACGATTTTCCGGCTCAGCCGCGATCACGATGCCGGAAATCATGGCGGCTCCGCACAACAACCATTTTACCATAAAACGCCTTTCTTCTCAATATGTTGACTTTTTAAGACATGATGGGCAATGTATCAAAGCTGTACGGAAGTCAGATATGTTTCCGCACTACAGGTGATAAAACGTCCTTATTGATGGGAAAACGCTGCCGGGCTGCAGGCCCGGCAGCAGATAAGATGACGGCGACTATTTTTTACCGCCGTTTATCCTGCCTTTTTTCAGACCGTGTTTCAAACCTTTCTTGAGGCCGTGTTTCAGGCCGTACTTCAACGCCTTCGGTTTCTTTTTCAGTATTTGAACAGAAAAGGAGGCTGTTGTTGATCCCGCCGCGTTGGCAGTAACCGTACCGGGAGCCAGACCGAATATTCCAATAATTGCAGGAATAATGAGCTTGTTCATGATAATCAATGAGGGTTGATATTTTTTCTGAAACGGTATCGTTTCACTTTTCAAGAATGCAGTTCCTTAGGGAAATCTACCAATTCGGCCGGAATTTCCATCAGGTCTGCCAGCCAGATTCTATTGCCTGTAAGAAACTGAAACGCATGGAATCCCCCCTCAACCTTCGCGGACGACCCGGAAACCGACATCACTGAAAGCGAAAGAAGTTTCCCTTCCTTCTCCTTTCCGCTCAGTTCGGCAGCTCGTCCGCGGCGAACGCCAGGAACCTCCCTTCACCGCCATGACCGTTTTACCGTGTGCCACGGCCTTGGAAACTTCAACTGGAGAAGAAGTCCATTCCCAGCAATTGCCCCACATATCAATCGCTCCGCAGGCGCCGGATGTCGCGGCATGGGCGTCCACGGGAGATGTCCCGTTTCTCTCGCCGCAATTAAAATCCGCATCCTTGGGCATATGCCCGGCGGCAAACTCCCACTCCTCTTCAGTCGGCAGGCGATAAACGGCTTTCCTATCCTGGAGCGACAACCATTGGCAATAGGCAGAAGCGTCGTCATAGGAAACATTCACCACGGGATGCCTCCCTTTGCCGGCAGGCATGGCGCCATTATCCCAATCCTTAGGAGCCTTCCTTCCCGTTGCCTTCAGGAATTGGGCATAATCCTCATTGGTAACCGGAGTATATGCAATTGATACATTCCAGGAAGCTCCGAGCACCGGCAAATACCCGCCATCTGCATAGCGGGCACCTGGTCTGAATCGCGGATCACTGAAACGCCGCATGCTTTGGTCGATGCGCGCTTCCCTGTTTTGAACCATTTCATCCACGATCTCCTGCATTTCCTGTATCTTGGACGCATGCCGGGCCGTTCGTTTCAATTCTTCAAGCTTCGCCTTTTTTCGGTCAAGGACCTTGTCGTAATTAATCCCGACCTGTTTCCTCAAAGCCGACCGATTAGCCTCGGACGGGTTCCGGCGATAGGAAGCAATCAACCGTTTCGTTTCTTCATTCAACTGCGGCCTCTCTTTTTCAATAGTAGTGCTGAATCGGTGCAGTTTGGCCCCCTCGGTGCGGGCTGCGAATCCCGCACTGACCGTTGCGGCCGCACATACGGCGATAATGACTTTTTGCAAATTGATGCTCATAACTGTTCCTTCTGTTTATGATAACCGCCGCTCCTCTATGGGAGACGGAACGTTATCGTTTCACTTTTAAGAATGCTGCTCCTCCGGGAATTCTACATTCTTTTTCAACAAAGGTGCTGCCGGAGATGCGGCGGACCGGAACATTGGACTGTTTTTCAGACAACCAGACGGAAAAAATAAAAGGGGCCGCCCCGCCCGGGAATGGTAACGGAAAACGCCCCCGGGGAGGCTATAACGGAAACTGCCGGCAACAATCCGTTCCGCTCAGGGAAGACAAGCATGATAATCTCATCGCCTGCTTCCTGTGAAAAGAACCGGCTCCGGCCTTATTTTCAAATTTACCGCTGTTTTTTATGCAATGATGATTAAATCTATCTTCATCTCCGACAAAACACGCAGAAATTGTTTATATCCCAGTATCTTGAACATGGCTCCGGGCATTTTGAATGCGGGATGCCCCATGCAAATAGCCGTAATATGATATTCCCTGCACGTTGCGATGATCGCCTGGGGTATGTCTTCCGCACTCACCTGCTTCACCGTCCCTCCCAGTTCGGCCACCAGCTTGAAATGATTAAGCAAATGGCGCTGGGACGCCAGATTGATGCGGTCGGGGGACTCCCTTGGCGTCTGGACGTAAAGGGCGATAAACGACGTACTGTAACGCGAGGAAATCCGGTATGCTTTTCGGATGATGCGCCGGGGCGTCTGTTCATTGCTGCTGATGCAGGCCAGAATCTTTTCCCTTCTGGCGGAAGAAACTGCCGGGAATACTTCCGTTTCCACTTTTTTCTCCACTCGGAAAGCAACTTCCTTCAATGCCAGTTCACGCAGCTGAAGAATATTTTCCGTTCTGAAAAAATTATCCAGGGCAATCTGGATTTTTTCAGGCCGGTAAATCTTGCCGGCCTTGAGGCGGCCGATCAATTCCTCGGACGTCAGGTCGATATTCACCACTTCGTCCGCCTCCTGCAAAATCCTGTCGGGAACCCGTTCCTTCATCTCAATCCCCGTAATCTCCTTCACTTCGCCGCTCAGGCTTTCGATGTGCTGGATATTAATCGCGGAAATCACATTAATATTGGCGTCAAGCAGCTCCATCACGTCTTCCCATCTCTTGCGATGGCGGCTCCCTTCCATATTGGTATGAGCCAGTTCGTCAACAATAACCAACTCGGGCCGGGCTTGAAGAATCGCGTCCAGGTCCATTTCTTCAATCTCCCTGCCTTTGTAAAAAACCACTTTACGCGGGATGACGGGCACCCCCCGGAGCATGGCTTCAGTCCCGGGCCGCCCGTGGGTTTCAACGTAACCGATTCTGACATCAATGCCGTTATTCAGCAATTCATGGGCTTCCTGCAGCATGCGGTACGTCTTGCCTACTCCGGCCATCATACCAATGTAAATCTTGAACTTTCCCCTTCGAGAACGCCGTATCAGGTCAAGAAAGTGCTCTGCTCCGTTACTTCCGTCAATCATATTAAATTCACCCGGCTCCTGCGGTTAAAAACATCTTGTTGATTTTACAGAATCTTTTGAAAATGAAAATCAATTGCGGGCGTTACCATGACATGAAGCCCGCAATTGATTTCATTTTTTCAAGGCGGCAATTTATCACCAAATCCGGAATCGCCATTGCCGCCCTAAACAATCAGGAAATTAATGCTTCCCTGAAGGATCAGCCTTCTCAAGAGCAATATTCAACTTAAGCACATTGACCTTCTCCGTGCCAAACATGCCCAGCAGCGGTTTTTCCACGGCCTGATCGACAAGAGACCTCACCGCCCCCTCCTCCATGCCGCGGGCCTTGGCAACGCGCTTCACCTGCACATAGGCGCTCTCCGGAGTGATATGCGGATCCAGGCCGGAAGCGCTGGCCGTAACCATTTCGGAAGGGACATCCTTCCGTTCCAAATAAGGATGTTTCTTCAAGAACGAATCTATCCGAATATTCACGTCGGCCAGATATTCTTCGTTGGTCGGCCCCTTATTGCTGCCGGATGAACTGGACGCGTCATAACCGTCGCCCGCATGGGACGGACGGCCCCAGAAATAAATATCCTTCGTGAATTGCTGCCCGACATTGGCGGCGCCTACCACGCGCCCGTTCAAAACCAGGGTTTCCGCATTTCCTCCGCCAGGGCCGGCAATCAATCCGAATATCCACAGCACCAGGATGTAGCATATGGAGAAAAAGACGCAAAAGACAAGTGTAAGACGCAATGATTTCACTAAATTTCTCATAACAATATATTTATTTCAGTTAAAAAAACAGGCCGACAGCCATATCAATCAGTTTGATTCCGATGAAGGGAGCAATCAGACCGCCCACTCCGTAAATCAGGATGTTGCGAAGCAGCAGAGCGCTGGCTCCAATGGGCTTGTACGCCACGCCCCTCAAGGCCAGAGGAATCAGGATGGGGATAATGATTGCATTGAAAATAATCGCAGACAGGATGGCACTTTCCGGACTATGCAGATGCATGATATTCAGCGCAGCAAGTTCTGGAATCGCAATCATGAACAGCGCAGGCACAATCGCGAAGTACTTGGCGACGTCATTGGCAATGGAAAACGTCGTCAACGTGCCGCGCGTCATCAGCAGCTGCTTGCCTATTTCTACAACCTCAATCAATTTGGTGGGGTCATTATCAAGGTCAACCATATTGCCGGCCTCCTTGGCGGCCTGGGTTCCGCTGTTCATGGCTACGCCGACATCGGCCTGCGCCAGAGCCGGAGCGTCATTCGTCCCGTCCCCCATCATGGCAACCAGTTTGCCGGAAGCCTGCTCCTTCCTGATATAACTCAACTTATCTTCGGGCTTGGCTTCCGCGATGAAATCATCAACGCCTGCTTTTTCAGCGATATACCTGGCCGTACTCGGATTATCCCCCGTCACCATTACCGTCTTTACTCCCATCTTGCGCAGGCGTTCGAAGCGCTCTTCTATGCCCGGCTTGATGATATCCTGCAATTCAATAACGCCGACAACCTTCCTGTTGATGCAGACGACAAGAGGGGTGCCGCCATTGCCCGCCACTCTTTCAATGATTTCCTCGGCTTCTTTGGGAAATGGATTTCCCGCTTCCTCGGCAATCTTGCGGATGGTGTCAAAAGCCCCTTTCCGGATTTCGGTTCCATCGCTCAGATTAATGCCCGAACACTTCGTCTCCGCCGTGAACTGAATCATGCGGGCCCCCTCCGTATGAAGGTTGCGCATATGGACGCCGTATTCATGTCCAAGCTCGATAATAGATTTCCCTTCCGGAGTATCGTCTGAAACGGAAGACATCAGACAGGCTTCAACAAAAGCCTGCTTGTCAAAACCCTGGACAGGGAAAAATCCCGTCGCTTTCCGATTGCCAATCGTAATCGTACCCGTTTTATCAAGCAGGAGGGTGCTGATGTCCCCGGCCGTCTCCACAGCCTTCCCTGACTTCGTAATAACATTGGCCCTCAAGGCACGATTCATTCCGGCAATGCCGATCGCAGAAAGTAATCCGCCGATAGTCGTAGGAATGAGACATACGAACAGGGAAATCAGGGCGGCAATGCTGATTTCCGTTCCGGAATAATCGGCTGCCGGCTTCAAGGTAATGCAGACGACAAGGAAAACCAGGGTAAAGACAGCCAACAAAATGGTTAACGCTATCTCGTTAGGGGTTTTCTGCCGGGAAGCGCCTTCAACCAGAGCAATCATCTTATCAAGGAAACTCTCTCCGGGACGCGCGGTGACAAGCACCTTGATACGGTCTGACAGAACTTTGGTGCCGCCCGTCACGGAACTCTTATCCCCGCCGGACTCACGGATAACCGGAGCGGATTCCCCCGTAATAGCGCTTTCGTCAATGGAAGCCAGACCTTCGACAACCTCCCCGTCGGCGGGAATGATATCTCCAGCGACACATTCGAAATAATCCCCTTTTTTCAACTGGGAACTATTGATGACGGTAACCGTGCCATCGACAATCAACTTGGCCGGCGTTTCTTCACGCGTCCTGCGCAGGCTGTCGGCCTGCGCCTTTCCCCGGGCCTCGGCAATCGCTTCGGCAAAATTGGCGAACAGAAGGGTGAGGAACAAAATGACGAAAACGAGGAAATTATAAAGGAAATCCCCTTGTCCGTCGCTGAAGAGGGAATAAACGGTTACCAGAAGCATGATCATCGTGGCGATTTCCACGGTAAACATGATCGGGTTCCTCATCATCATTCCCGGATGAAGCTTGATCAATGACTGCTTCAAGCTTTCCCGTACCTGTTCCCTTTGGAACAGGGAAGTATTATTGGAATTTTTCATATCGTAGATTTCTTTTTCAATTCCAGAAACTGGAACGGAAATATGTAAATATGTTATTGGTGGTAAACGTATTCTACCCTAAATTTACAAACTCAGATGTTCGGCAATGGTGCTTAAGGCATGGACAGGGAAGAAGGACAAAGCCGCAACAATGAAAATCACGGCAAAAGTCATGGCGCTGAACGTTACGGAATCCGTCTTCAACGTTCCGGACGTCTCGGGAATATACTTCTTGCCCGCCAGAAGCCCGGCGATGGCAACCTGGCCGATGATCGGGATGAAACGGCTCAGAATGAGGACAATGCCGCATGAGTAATTCCAGAACCAGGTATTATCGGCCAGCCCTTCAAACCCGGAACCGTTATTGGCAGCGCTTGAAGTATACTCGTAGAGGAATTCACTCAATCCATGAAAGCCGGGATTATTGACCCACCCTCCTTCGCCTTCCACAAACGACGGCGCGTAAACAAACAGATAACAAGCCAGAGCCGTTCCGACGAGAATCACAAACGGGTGGAGCAACGCCACAATGGAAGCGATTTTCATTTCACGGGCTTCTACTTTCTTGCACAGGAATTCGGGGGTTCTTCCCACCATCAGACCGCTGATGAACACGGCTATAATCATGAAGGCGAAATAATTCATCCACCCTACCCCGACGCCGCCAAACCACGTATTAATCTGCATGTTCAACATCTGAATCATGCCTGAAAGAGGCATGGTGGAATCATGCATCCCGTTGACGGACCCATTTGACGTAACTGTCGTAACGACGCTCCACAAAGCTGTAGCCGCGGATCCGAGCCGGATTTCCTTACCTTCCATAGCCCCGCTTTCCTGGACGATGCCCATCTCTTCTATGCGGGGATTGCCGTTCATCTCCTGATACACGTTAATGCAAACGCCAATTAAAAAGGCAAGCAACATCACGCCGTAAATACTGTATCCCAGTTTCTTGCGCTTGAGATAAAAACCAAAGGCCAGAACCATCGCCATCGGAATAATCAGGATGGACCAGCATTCGACCATGTTGGAAAGGTAAGTCGGATTTTCCAGCGGATGGGATGAATTAACGCCGAAATAACCGCCGCCATTCGTTCCCAACTGTTTAATGGGCACAACAGCCGCGGTAGGCCCTTGGGAAATGGTTTGTTCCACTCCCTCAAGGGTTGTCACTTCCATTTTACCGTCAAACCCCATCGGCGTACCCTGAGTAATCAGGATGAATCCGACCACCAGAGAAAGAGGCAGCAAAATGCGGGTAGAACTCAACACGAGGTAATCCCAGAAGTTTCCAATCGTTTTAGTTGTCTTCTTACTGAGAGCGTTCATGATCCCTGCCATTGCGGCCATGCCGGTAGCTGCCGTAATAAATTGGAACAGCATAATCACGAACAACTGCGTAAAATAGGTCAAACCGCTCTCCCCGCTGTAATGCTGGAGGTTGCAATTCACCATGAATGAAATGCATGTATTGAACGCCTGGTGGCACGTCTGTCCGACGTTGCCGTCCGGATTGAGGGGCAGGTACCCCTGGCTGACCAGAAGAACCATCCCCCATACGAACCAGAACAGATTTACGGTCAATAAAGCCCGCAGGAACTGCTTCCAGTTCATTTCTTCCTCCGGATTAATCCCGGACAGGCGGAACATCAGCCTTTCAACAGGCTTCATGAAATCAAGCCATGTTTTCTCCTTCTTGTAAACCTTGGCAATATATTTCCCCAGAGGATAGCTCAAAGCCACCATAAGAACGATTTGCGCAATAACACCTAGAATTTCTATTTTCATCATCTTGCTGGTTAAAATTTTTCCGGTTTGATCAAGACATACATCAAATAACCGAACACAATTAAGCTAATCACAAATAATAATGTATACATAGACAGGCACAGTTTTAGATTTTTTCAAACCAGTCGACGCATTTGAAAAAGAGCCAAAAACAGAATATTCCGCTCAATAGACAAAAGATAAAACCCAACAATGATTCCATCATGATATTTTATGAAATTTAAATTCAAACCATTCCAACATATATGGAAACAAAAATATTATTCTATGCCGTTTTTCTTTTTTATCTGAAAAAATTTCACGGAAAAACCGCTATGGCAGATACGGAGTCCCGGAACGGACCGGCGATGTTTAATATAATGTAAAAACATTGCCCCAATATATCCGGAAATTCCATTCTGGGTAGTTAACTTCCTTCTTCTTCTTGTTAAGAAAAAATTAATTCTTCCGGCTGCGCTCCCGCTTTCCGTTCTTCCCGGAAGGCGGATAACGGCAAGTCTTTCTCAACCCGTTTACACAAAAACTGCACCCGGAACATACCGGATGCAGCTTGAAGCCCATACAGAATTCTAAAAGGCTTAATCAACAAAATTTACAGAACTAACTCTGCATGAATACCTATCTCTTTCCAATCCCCGTTGACAAATTTCCAACAGGAATGAGGCCGCTCCAAAGATATCAAACGAATTGATACCGATGAACACTGTGATAGACCAGCCCCAGTTCGCCATCCATGTATTCGCTCGAGAAGCGGAACCCGTTTTCTTCCCCCATATTGCCTTCCGACGTGATCAGACCGCCATACGGCTGGTATTCGTACAGAATACGGCGACCATATACGCTTCCCCGAAGAGGGAGGTAACGTTTTTCATCGTCTCGTGCACGCAGTAGAGATGCTCTTTCTCCTGCATCCCGTTCGCTTCCCGGCGCGTCATGGACAGGATGCGCACAGCCGCCAGTTCCGAAGGGTCCCAAATGTAACTGCGCACGAAGCCGGCATTTCCTCGGTCAATCCGCACTCTGCTATATGCAAATACCCTTGATGAAAAACTGTTAAAAGCGATCCTTTTGACTAATTGTTTTTTACTCTATTTAAATAATCCCTTCAACATTTTATATATAAAGGAAAAAAACGTGTGGACAAAAAGAGGAATGCATCCATAATCCAATAATAAGGGAATAGATTCGTATTCTTCCATATCTATTCCAGGAAGATTCATAGCTAAAACAATTGCTCCACCGCCCAATAGAGGAATACAAGATGAATTTTTGGATTTTATTACACAATTAAAAACTATTATCCAATTATATAAGCTGATAATAACTCCAAAAACAACTAATATCCAGAAAAAAATTATATTAATCACCATTTTTTATCCGTTTCAACTGAGATTTATAAGTTTTTTGCTTGCCGGGAATGATCAATTTTATTGTTCAGCAGCTCCTTTTTTCTTTTCAGTCACTCGTCAGAATTTTTAGAAAACAAATAGTGAAATCAAAAATCAATGCTTAACAGAGGACCAAATAAAACACTCTCTAAAATTGCCAAAGCAATTAATACCGCCACGGTAGCACGAATATAATCTTTTGTCTTCCAATAGCGTATTGCTGAAATAATCATCCACACTGGACATACAAAAAAGAGAAATATGAACAATGCTCCAAGTAAAACTCTAATGATATTTTCCCAAGGTTCTCTAGGATAATTGTTAGGAAGAATCCACATCAAGGCACACATAGTCACTACTCCTACTATCCAATAGTAGAATGGGGACCAAGATCCTGTATCTTTTATTTTAGTATTCTCATTGTCCATAATTATTTCTGTTATTGAAAATTTGAACTATCTGGAGAACCTGCGGAGAAATAACAATTAATGATTTAATATATTTAGCTGTCTTGTATATTTCGTTGAAATGAAATTTCTTTTTGCTATCAAAGTATTTTATAATAAATTTCATTCATTATTCAGAATAAATTTTCTTCATCAACTCCTGATTTATCAATAAATTTGCGGTTCAGTTGAGAAAATTTGCAAACTCAGCCCACATCCTGAACTACCCTTTCTTGCTTCAGACCAAAATTTATTGTCTGTCAACACCCTCATAATGACTAAAGACAACATCCATCATTTCTTCTAAAAGGAGAGTTGCCGAGCATATCCAGTATTTTCTTCCCGTAGCTGAATCGGTTGAGATGCCTTTTTATAAGAATTTTTTTGATCATTTCACAATAGGGAGCCTCTTCTTCTTGCATGTTCATATAAAACCATAAAAAATCCCACCCGTTTTTATCATCCGGGAAATATTCTATATAATTTTCCGCTACCAAGTCAAAAATATCCACCCTGCTTAAAATAGCCTCCCCGTATGTATTATTCTGAAGCAGAGATAAAATATCTTTATCTTTACTCGATAAGCGGATATATGGAATAATAACTCTATTTAAATAACTATCGTCATCCTGATGTACCATGGACAACATTTCCTGATACCGTCCGCTGCGGACCCGCTTGAATTCTTTCTTCAACATTTTCTCCCAATTCGCAGAATGAATGATATAACTCGCCAATTGCTGCTTCTGTTGCAGCGATAAGTTCATTATTTTTTCCTCTGCCTGAATATATACCGAAGCCTTAGGAAGCTTTTCCATATCGTAAACAGGTACTGGCTTCGGAGGCTGCGCCACCGTAGTCATCCCCTGGCGACAGGATGGAAACAATACAGCCGGAAACAAGAAAAAGTATAATATTTTACTAAAAACCATATTCTTTATATCTGGAAACATGGACATCCAGTTCCTGCTTGAGCATTTCAATATTGCTGCTACTTCGTCAAGGATTTTCTCAAAACTATTAGCAGATTCATAGCATTTTTACAATGGTCAATATCTTTGACAGGAAACATAATTTTATAAAAATCAACAAAAAAATCACTATCAAAACAAAGTAATTATAATTTCTGTAAAAAAAGCTCCTTCCGATAAACAGAAAGAGCTTTTATAAAATTAAACAGTTTTCATGTATTAATTATATAAAATCAAAAATATTAAGTTTTATTTAATTTGCTCCATATCCTGTTTATACCACAAGCTGTCTTGCCATTCACAAATTAGTTTCCACAGTTTTTTCTATCTGCATAGGAAAAATCAGTATCATAATCATAAAGAATTATTACGGTCAGGGTACATTCTTTTCCACAGTATGTAGCATAGATATGATGATCGGGAAACTAATCAGCAAGTGTTTGATTAAATTTAGATAATTCCTGAATCTTTACATTTCGTATTATTAAAGGAGGATCATAGCTAAAGACATATGTATTGCCGATCTCTCCCAGAGAGTAGATTTCTTATAATATTTATCAAAAAACAGAAAAGAAGCAAATACTGAAACAACAACAATAATACAGTATATAATATATTTTTTCATCATATCATTTTAATAAAATCGATAATTACTCAAAAAAAACAAAACTTCTGCTCTTCTGAGATTAGTCTCAATTATGATAATATCATAAAAATTCAAATTGTCATTCTAAATTTTTATAAGACATCTCACTTTTAAAGTACCCTGAAATAGCTGCTTTCCTCCGCTGCATAAGATTCCTATCTCTTTTTGGCATCAGGACAGCTTTCAGAGTTTCGCATCATCTTCTGATGATTAAAAATAGTTTTCAAAATTAGACAAAATCATCATATAATTTCTTTATTTTCTATTAATCTGATACTGGGAAATTTTTCCAATACAAGGTCAACAAGTTGGATAACACAAGATTCTACTGATGGAGAGTAGCGTAACAAAAGTACATATGAATCTTGATAGGGATAATAAGAAGTTCCCCATATCAAATTAACAATTACCAATTCAGCTATACATATGTCATTCTTATAAAACGGATGAACACAGTTATGTTCCAGAGGAATGGATTCCGATGTCATAGCCATCTCCCATGATTCATAGTCAAATGAGGAATCTGCCAGTTCACAGAAATACGAAGGAAGCTCTCTAAATGCACGACTTTCTTCCGGATATTTTGCCAGACTAAAAGCTCCTTGCACAAAATCGATACTGCGTGAATTTTCAATATGATTAAGTTCATAAGCTTTCATATCGCAAAGCTTTCCGCTGGAACAAAAACTTGGTGTGACAATAAATCCTCCTTCAAGAGGATAAAGACCATCTGTCCCTTCCCAATAAATAGGAATATTTTGATAAGAGGAATTATGTAGATAATTCTGAATGCGAATTCCATTCCTATCAGCCTGCTGACTTGTATAAAAACGAATTTCCTCTATCTCTTTTTTTTCCTTTTTTTTCTTTAAGAAAAAGTGAATTACCGCCCCATTATTCATGAAATAAAGAGTATCCATACTGGACTGAAAACCAATATATAAATGAGAATAGTGCTCATACGAAGGAACGCAGTTATTATCTTCACAGGAAAAACCCCGCCATAAAAAAGAAATCCATTTTTTACCACATTTATTCCATTTCTGCGAATTCCACTTGTTTGGATATTCACGGGCATTCGGAGGCAACTCCGGAATATATGAACATATTGAATTGGACAGCATATAATGCAAACCATTTTTGCATTCAAAAAAAATATAATTTGCTTCACTATTAATATCAAAATAGTACTTATTTATTTCTCGATTCATTTTTATAAAATTTTACAAATAAATATAACCAATATACCACTACAAATAATAAAAACTAATTTTTTGTACATACAACTTCATACTCTTCTTTTTCTAATTCTGTGAATATCCAATCATATACACGTTCTGCAATTGACGTACCAACCCACCAACCAGTGACATCTCCTATTAACGCACCTATCCTTGCGCCAACTACAGTTCCAGGAGCAGCACCAACACCGGCACCAGCACTACCAATTGCACCACTTGTCATAGCTCCAACTCAGGTGCCGTCTTTGTGGATGGCCAGTGGGCGTGCAGCCTCAGGCTGCGTCGGGTCCCAGAACAGGAACCATCGGAAGGCTCCGCTGACGGCATCTTGCAAAAAAATAATACGCCTGCAAGTAAATTTGCAGGCGTATTATTAAATATTAGACATATGTTATTCCACTTTAATATCAGATATAGTCAGCTTTTTATCCCTACTTATCTTAACTGATTTTTCCCGTATATCGTCGTCTTTTTTAGGTATCCCCAAAAAAGTATCAACGAAATAATAATACTGTTGATCAGCATAGACCCTATAAGTATGTTTTAGACTCATCTTTCCTGACTTACATAATATAAAAAAAGCAGTCTTCACAGAAACACCTACATCAGGAAGTATAAAATCTTTACCGGTAGAATTTTTACTATCGTATACAAGATTCATTATTTTACTTTGTTCCACAGCACTTGCTTCTATTGGAGAAAAAATACATATCCCTCCTAAGATAATCATATAAAAATATAAAAAATTATTATTTGACATTTTATTGCATAATCTAAAATTTATGGTTCTTTAATACAACACATATTCATCATCTATTTTTGAAAACTATGGCAGTTTTGTCCCCATGGATAGGGCCAAGACCCAGAATATGAAGATACAAATTTACGTATATAGCTTTTTATACCTTCTTCTGTCACATCACAACATTTTTTTCCTTTTTCTTTGCCATACTTCATGAATGTTGAAAAAAATATACCAGTATTAAGGACAGGATGAAATTCATAATCTGCAGTATCACCATGATGAGCATCTCTAGTCATACTTGCTATCCCTGCTGCATGGGCATCTAAAGTACCATTTAAATAACCAGGTACTCCTGTAAGAGTGGAAAGTCGATCCACCCCCTTAGCTGGCCACCATCCATAGCTCTCATTACCCAATTCAACCCAGCAGTGCCCATACGCATCTTCTTCTTCCAGTTTTTTAAATACATTCTCTCTAACAAGCTGTTTCCATTTTATTGTTTTTCGTTTTATAGTAATGACAATAATAGGAGTATCTTCCGGTATTATTTTTTTCCTATATAATCAATATTGATGATACCGTTACTATTTACAACGCGAACAAATTCCAAACACCCTGTTCCTCGATGGAATCGCGGCTGGTCCACCTTCCGTCGTGCGGATTGAGATGACGGTAGTTGTAGTAGACCAGCCCCAGTTCTTCATCGCTGTATTCGCTGCTCCACTGGATGGGTTGGGTGACGTCCCCGGTCAGATCCCACCCGCAGCCGTAACCAGGCGCCGTCTTTGCGGATGGCCAGCGGGCGCGTAGCCTCAGGCTGAGTCGGGTCCCGGAACAGGAACCATCGGAAGACTCCGCTGACGGCATCTATGGCGGCTATTTGCAGGTAGCCACGGTACATGTAGCGCAGGTAGCTGCTCACCGTCCCGTTGACGCTCACTTTGCGGGTGTGCCGCCTGCCCATGTAGTCGTAGGTGCATTCCACCACGGTTCTGGCGCTTTCATTGACGAAGCGCACCGGGCGGTTTTCCGCGTTGTAGGCGACTTGCCAGATGCCGGTGGATGTCCTGATCAATGTCTGATTGCCATTCACGTCGTGAACCGGTTCAAAGGCGGCTTCTTCTCCGCGCTCGATGGCGGTGTATTGGTTGAGCGGGCCGGTTGTGTAGGTCGCTTCTTCCGCGTCTTCCCGCGCGGTTTTCCGGTTGCCGATGTTGTCGTAACTGTAGCCGTATGTCTTGCCGCTGACGGCGGCGGTCAGTTCGCTCCGGCTGTTGCACGTTGACGGTATTCCCCTGGCGGGCCGTGCGCCGCGTGACGGGCCTTGCCAGGCTATCGTAAGCGTATTCCCTTTCCACAACTCTTGTGGCGCCGCGTTTGTAGACCATGGTAGAGACCAGATTCCGCTTTTCCTCATAGCCCCATTCCAGCGTCATGCCGTTGGGGTAGGCGAGTTGTTCCACAAGCCCTCCCTGTTCGGAGTAAGTCCAGGAGAAGGGCGTTTCCATGCCTTCCGCCGTGAGGGTGGAGAGGCGGCCTTTCCCGTCATAGGACAGGTGCGTCTGCTGGACGCGGCGGCCGTCCGCGCTTAATTCGTACCCCGCCTGACGGCCGAGCCCGTCATAGCGCTCGGAGACCTGCCAGGCGATGCCGTTTGCCGCAAGGCTGTCGGTTTCCGGTTCTCCGTAGAGATTGTAGGCGAAGGTCCGCGTTCCGGCGGCATCAGTGATTTGCGTCAGATTCCCCAAATGGTCGTAGGCGAAGCTCTGGCCGGGCGTGGCGTCCGAGTAGCTGATTCCCACCAGAAAATTCCGGTGGATAAGGCAGGATGAATGTTTGCTCATCCTCATATAGCAAATGTTCCTTCCAGCTTATGCCGGAAGGAACATGGTATAAATAACAAAAATATTAATGAGGAACAGGATAGGGTACTTTTAGTTCATAATAACTAACAAGTTCCCCTTCTTCATTGAAGCAGAATCTAAGAAATTTCAGCCATTCGTCACCAGGATACTCCGGATCGCTCTTGTCACAACGATAAACCAAACTATCTATGACGGGAGGATTAGCTCTTCCTGTTATACCAACTCCTAAAATATCTATTACTTCTTGTTGAGTTGTTGTCCCAATAACAAAAGACTTGGCTATTGTTTTCTTTTCTTTCCAGGAATATTTTTTAAGAGGGTATTTTTTACATAACTCTTCCTGTGGGCATCTATATAAACTATTCCTGTTTGTTTTAACGGAATGATTATTTAAATCGGATTGATACAAATCAACATCTTCTGAGCAGGAGCAAAGCAATGCGCTACATAGAAAAACAACATTTTTTGATATCATCATATTTTACGGAATTATTTACTCTAATCTTGTTTCATTGATCTTCCCTCATCGGAGCAATCTGAAATATAACTGCACACAAAAGCCAGTATTTCCTTAATTAAGTCGTACTTCGCTATCTGCAAACATCCTTAATAGAAAAAAATCACGCTATTTAAATAGTCCTTTCAATCCTTTATACATCAAGAAAAAAAACGTGTGAATAAAAAGCGGAACGCATCCATAATCCAATAATAAGGGAATAGATTCGTATTCTTCCATATCTATTCCAGGAAGATTCATAGCTAAAACGATTGCTCCTCCGCCCAATAGGGGAATGCAAGATGAATTTTTGGATTTTATTACACAGCTAAAAAATATTATACAATTATACAAGATAACAACACTTCCAAAAATAATTAATAACCAGAACAAAATTATATTAATTATCATTTTTATCTTTTTTCAACTGATATTTATATTTTTTACTTGTCGGCAATGATCAATTTTATTATTCTACAGCACCTTTTTCTTTCCATGTAATCGGCAGAATTTTCAGAAAACAAATAGTGAAATCAAAAATCAATGCTTAACAGAGGACCAAATAAAACACTTCCTAAAATTGCCAAAGCAATTAATGCCGCCATGGCAGCACGAATATAATATTTTGTTTTCCAATATCGTATCGTATTGTTGAGATAATCATCCACATCGGACATACAAAAAAGAGAAATATGAACAATGCTGCAAGCAAAACTCTAACGATATCTTCCCAAGGTTCTCTAGGATAATGATTAGGAAGCATCCACATCAGACACTCATAGTCACCGCTCCTATTATCCAATAATAGAATGGGAGCCAAGATCCTGTTTTTTATTCATAATTATTTCTATTTAATATATTAAAATCGTTGAAATGATTTTTTACTTTTACAAGTTTGCCACACCAGTTAATCGAATAATAAATTCTTTAATAAAAATTCAAAATAATTATTTAATTTTTATAAAACCCCGATCTCTTATCCAATTTTCCAGTTTTTCACTACTCATCCAATATCTTTCTTCAACTATTTTTCTGTATTTCTCAGAATTAGATGCCTCCAGTTGCATATAAATATCTTTCCCTCTCTTGAACAAACGTCCTCCATACCATATGGAGATTTTTCCATCTCTTTTTTTAACAAAAACCAAATCTTGTGGTATAAAGGAATATATCAAACTTGTCTTTGCATAAACATATATTCCTTCATACCCGCTATTCGGATACATGGTTACTTCATAATATCTCATTTCGTCATCATTGTTGCCATTCAATGTCTTAAATACACACCAGCCGGCATATATAACATTGATGGCGTAAATAACTGCAAATGCCACAATGATAATACAAAACCATTTTTTTATTTTTTTAATCATTTTAAATAAGGGAAAAATGCATTTACACCACCTTGATATACGGTTACTTTACATTTTGTATTATTTTCCAGACGTTGCTTTAAAAAAGGATATTCTCCAAGATGACAACTTCTCAATTCTAGTTCGCATGATGAACAAAATTTAATATTTTTAAACATATCTGATATTTCAGTAAATTTATCACCCTCAGATAAATAAGTATCTCCCCACTGAGCGCTAACTCCAGATAAATATTTATTTGGAGTTCCATGCATGATAACCGTTAATTTCTTAATGCATTGGCAAGAACTACATTTCGAATTCGGATCAAAATCGGACGGCGTTTTAGTAATTTCACCAGCTAATGATATATTAATCAACCAATCCCATATACCCACATCCTGACATATGGCAGAATAAGTAATGGATATGGAGGATGGATTGTATACTGGAGAGTTGTAAGTACTAGGAGGATTCATCATGCCCGGAGTAAATGGGTTATAATTCTCCCCTTTCTTATCATTAAAAACTATACCATTATTCTTAACAAACGCGAACAAATTCCAGCCGCCTTCTTCCTCGATGGGATCACGGCTGATCCACCTGCCGTCAAGCGGATTGAGATGCCGGTAGTTGTAGTAGACCAGCCCAGGTTCGTCGTCCATGTATTCGCTCGAGAAGCGGAATTTGTTCTCTTCCGCCATGTTGCCTTCCGACGTGATCAGACCTCCGTACGGCCGGTATTCATACAGCGCGCGGCGTCCGCGCGCTTCCCCGAAGAGGGAGGTGACGTTTTTCATCGCGTCGTGCATGCAGTAGAGATGCTCTTTCTCCTGCGTCCCGTTCGCTTCCCAGCGCGTCATGGACAGGACGCGCGTGGCCTCAGGTTCCGAGGGGTCCCAGATGTAACTGCGCACAACTACCGGCGTTTCCCCGGTCAAGTCGCACTCCGCCACCTGCAGGTAGTCACGGTAGAGGTAGCGCGCGTGGAAGCCCGTTGTCCCTCCAACCGTCACTTTTTTCTCGAATCTCCTGCCCATGGAGTCGTAGGCGCATTCCACGGTTGTCCCTCCGTCTTCGCTTTCGAATTTCACGGGCCGGTTTTCCGCGTTGTAGGTGACTTCCCAGATGCCCGTGGATGTTTTTACCAGCGTCTGGTTGCCGTCCGCGTCGTATTGGGGTGTAAAGGCTTCCCCTCCATTTCTGACGATGCCCGCATACCGGTTGAGTTCATCGGTTTCATAGTCCGTGGCGCTGCCGAATTCGAAGGCTTCCTTCCGGTTGCCGATGTTGTCGTACTGATAGCCGAAGCGGCCGCCGGGCCTGAGCTGGTCTCCGACCAGTTCGCCACGGCTGTTGTAGGTGAACAAACGCGTCGTTTTGGGCGCCGCCGTGTTCCACGTGTCCCTGCGCCGGGTAGGACGGCCCAGCGCGTCGTAGTCGTATTCGTGCCTCGCCGGCGGGTTGGCGCTTCCGGGCCTCTGGTAGTCGATGACGGAGAGGAGGTCGCGGCTGTCTTCATAGGTGTTGACCCGGGTCATGCCGTTGGGGTAGGCGAGTTGTTCCACAAGCCCTCCCTGTTCGGAGTAAG
>OQVH01000662.1_pt1 | contig 25478 bp, 23 predicted proteins | sample 1691641 | NCBI WGS metagenome assembly OQVH01 (sample SAMN03418286, study PRJEB22391) | human gut metagenome | biome: human-gut; feature: organic feature; material: feces | host: Homo sapiens | place: Italy | collected 2013-04
CCGTCCGATGTACGGTGACCCCTTTTACCTGACCCTCGAAGAGCGGGACAAGGTGTACTATGCCGACCTGAGCGGCATGGGACCGACCTACCCGGTCTATCGCGACATCTTCATGTTCCAGTGCCTGATAGGATGCCGCGTGAGCGACCTGAACAGGCTGACCAAGGCCAACATCGTGGACGGCTTCGTGGAGTATATCCCGCAGAAGACGAAGATGGAACATGCCAATACAGTGCGTGTGCCGCTCAACCAAAAGGCACGGGACATACTGGAACGCTACAAGGATCTGGAGAACGCTCTGCTCCCCCGGTTCTCGCATTTTGGCTACAACAAGAAGATAAAGGAGATACTCAAGTACGTGGGCATCGACCGAAAGGTCATAGTCCTCGACCCCAAGACAAGGGAGGATGTGGCAAGACCTTTATACGAGGTCGCATCTACCCATACGGCACGCAAGACCTTCATTGGCAATCTATACAGACAGGTCAAGGACCCGAACCTGATTGCCTCCATGTCGGGACATTCGGAGGGCAGCCGGGCTTTCGCGCGGTACCGCAAGATTGACGACGAGATGAAGAAGGAGCTGGTAAACCTTCTGGACTGACAGTCTCTCTTTTCCACTTATCCTTTTATATCAACCTGTAATAATACAATATGAATATGGACGGGCAGAAACAGACATACGAACAGTTCAAGGCGGACATCTTCCAGTGGAAGGACACGCACAGGGAGGAATACCGCCGCTTTGCGAAAATGATGGCGGACGGTAACGAGATGCAGTACCTCGCCGTATGCCGTGCCATATTCAAACAGCTGCCCGGAATCAAAAAGGAATGGCAGATGTCATGGTGCGACGACAGCACGGACGCTTTCAGGAACATCGGCCTGCATTTCAAGGATAACGCTGTACCGGGGCAGATCGTGGAGCTGTACAGGAAACAAAGGGAAGAGGATGCAACCACTCCTCCGTCTTCCTTCTGGGGCAAGGTCAAGTCCTTTTTTAGAGACATGTCCGGGCATGTCACTCTATCTGCTCCACTTGTATTGAGCTGGCTGTATTACGGCAAGAGTTTCGAGGCAATGGTGGACATGGTTAGCAGGCAGGCGGGACATCCCAAGGCGGGGAATGCCGAGCGGATGGGCTGTTCCATTGTCGTTCGCCAGATTATCGAAGTGTCCATAAAGAACGGCTTCCGCACAAAGGAGGACTGGGACAAACATTTCGCCATGAAAGGCGCAATCGAGAAAGGCAGCATCGGAGAATGGGCATTGCAGTCCGTAAAGGACGGGATGGGTGATAGTGATGCCGATACCGGAAATAACTCGACAGAAGCGGCAGACTCCGGCAACGGCACGGCACCGCAGACACAGCGGACAGCAGGAAAGAAGAAGATACAGGAACGGCCTCTCGCGGATTATCTCAAATGCGAAAAGAAGGAGGCTGTCATGCAATGTATCCGCTGTTTCGTGTCCATCAACACGAGCGCAGTCCATCAGGCACTCCCGTTCTATGTGCTGAAAGACCTGCAGCTGGTGGCCGGGATGCACGCCGCGAAGGAGTACAGCGTGGGCATGTCGTTGCAGTTTCCCGACCTTCCCTCCCTGAAAAGCGAGAGCGCCATACGCCAGGCGGTCGGCTTCCTGAAGACGGCAAAGCATGTCATCAAGGACGGGAAAGACCAGATGGCATTTCTTATCGAGAGCGACGAGAACCGGGAACTGTTCCGGTCACTGGCGCAGGAAATCAATGAAATTATCGCTAATGATGAAGCAGGGACTATCGCCGGATAAGGCAAAATAAGCCGTTTTACATGGTCATGCAGACTTGAATGGTCATGACAATTCAAGACAAGGCATTATATATCAATCCGTTTCAATTCGCATATACTTTTGCACCGTCAACCTTTTCCCGAAGGTCGGCGGTGCTTCTCTTTTATAAGCCATCGGAAGCGGGGCATCAGGGAATTTTTGAAGATGGTCATCACAAAATTCAAAAACCGATATTTATGATAACCATAGAAAGTCTGGTCGAACAGGGCGCGAACGTGAAGCTGGAAGTCACGCCCACCGACCTTAAGATGTTTGCCGAATCCATCGTGCAGCGCACGATAGCGGCCCGTGAACTGCTCAACGTGTGCGACGGCACGCTCAACCTTTGGGCGAAGCGCGGCTACCTCGTCCCTGTCAAGGTAGGCAACAAGAACATGTATGCCAAGTCCGACATACGCCGCATACAGACGGGAGGGAAATCCGAGAGTGTGACATCCTATTGCAAGAAGAAAAATGGCTGACATGACAAACATCCGGCTCGAACTGTGCAACCGGATCCGCATGGAGGCGGAACATATCAATGATACCGATTTCCCGTTGGAAGTTTTCCCGCAGACGATGCAGTCCGTCATCCTTGACATGGCCCGGTACGAGAACTACAAGGCCGAGTTCATAGCGACGGCCATGCTGTCGGCTGTGTCAGCGGCATTGGGCGGCACCTACCGTATCCGCATCAAGGGCGAGTGGCAAAGCAACGCCGCCCTTTACATCATCCTCGTGGGCAGGCCGGGACTGGGCAAGACACCGCCGCTGGAGGCGGCATACCGTCCCATACGGAAACACGACTATGCCCTGTTCAAGGCGTATGAGACGGAACTGGAGGTATGGAAAGCCGCCGGGGAAAACGGGAAGAAGCCCGTGCTGCGGCGTACCGTCGTGTCCGACTTCACCCCCGAATCGCTCCTGCTGACACACAACAACAATCCCCGCAGCGTGGCCATCCTGGTGGACGAGATCATGGGCATGTTCAACTCCGCCAACCGCTACACCAACGGACAGCTCATCGAGCAGCTGCTCACGGCATGGAGCGGCGGGGCGCTGGACGTGACAAGGGTGAGCAGTACAATACCGATCCACATAGAACAGCCGTGCATCAATATCGTCGGAACTACTCAAACCAAGCGTGTACATGAACTGCTGACGAAAGGTTTCGAGGATAACGGACTGCTCGACCGCTTCCTGTTCGTGCTGCCCAAGTCTTGGAAAATGTCGAAATGGACTGATTGGGATGATGGCGGAGTGGACAGGGCGGCTCTGCCGGCGGCACGATGGGAGCAGATACTTTCAAAGGTTCTTGCCCTTGACTATGACATCGGGGAGGAAGAAAGGATGCCCCATGTGCTGTCCATGGACAGGGAGGCTAAAGAGTATTTCTACTCATGGTGGAACAGGAAGGTGGAACGCATCAACCTGATAGAGGACGATGCCGAGGTGGACAGCCGTGAGATGAAGCACCCGGCGCAGGTGGCACGGCTGGCTCTGCTCATGCAGGTGCTGCGGTATGCATCCGGCGAGGGCAACCTGCAGTCTGTGGACACGGCATCGGTAAAGGCCGCCATCCGGCTGAACGGCTATTTCGAGGACTCATACCGCCGCATCCGCTCCTTCGTGGCGGAGGACATGTGCGAGGAACCGCCCAAGGTACTGCTGTCATTGCTGCCGGATACATTCGATACGAAGACGGCCATCGCCATTGGAAAGGAACTGCAGAATGTCAGCGAGCGCACGGTGATGAACTACCTCAAGGAGCTGTGCCGGAGCAGGCTGCTGAGGAAAGCCAAGACCGGGCATTACGAGAAAATTATATATGATAAATCTGGCGAATCTGATGAGAGCGGCAATGAATTATCAACCCTGGACTGCAACGGATGAAGCCCTGTTGCAGCCTGCAGTCTTTGCAGTCTTGCAGTTTCTGGGTGCCGGAAAAGGAAAATTCCTGCAAGACTGCAAGAACTGCAACTGCAAATAGAGGTTTTCATTTGCAGGAATCCACAAAAAGAACATCATGAACGGATACAGATTCCATCTACAGAAATACCGTCTGGGCAGCAAGACCGTCTGTCCGGAGTGCGGCAGGAAAGCCTGCTTCACCCGTTATATCGACGAGGCGGGAGAGATTTCCTTCCCCGGCAATGTGGGCAAGTGCGACCACATCAACAGTTGCGGCTACCACTATACGCCCAAAGAATATTTCCGGGACAATCCTACCGTCAAAGAGAGGTTGGACGGACACGAAAGGGATGGCCGGGCAAGGTCGGCAGTGAGGACAGTACCGGAACAGGAGCCAAAAATATCCTTTCTTCCCTCTGATTGGGTGGAGCAGTCCATGCGCAGATACGACATCAACCCTTTGTACCGGTACTTCTCCAAAGTGGCGGGCAAGGAGGACACCGGCAGGCTGTTCCGCCTTTACAGGGTAGGCACGTCAAGGATGTGGGGCGGAGCCACCGTATTCTGGCAGATAGACCGGAACGGCAATGTGCGTGCCGGCAAGATTATGGGCTACAATGCAGAGACCGGGCACCGGGTCAAGGAACCTTTTAACCAAGTCAGCTGGGTGCATTCGGTAAGGAAGGTGCAGGACTTCCGCATGAAGCAATGCCTGTTCGGAGAGCACCTGCTGTCGGACACTTCCTCCACCATATCCTCCAAGCCTGTAGCCATTGTCGAGAGCGAGAAGACGGCACTGGTAGCTGCCCATTTCATACCTGACTTCATCTGGCTTGCCACCGGAGGAATGCACGGGTGCTTCAACAGCGAGGCCATGCAGGTATTGGGCGGTCGGGAGGTCATCCTCTTTCCCGACCTTAAGGCGACAGAGGAATGGAGGCAACGGCTGCCGATGCTGGGATCCGTCTGCAGGCGTGCCACCTGCTCCGACCTGTTGGAGAAGATTGCGACCGACGGACAGCGCAGTCAGGGACTGGACATAGCCGACTTCCTGCTGATGGAGGACACGCCGCAGATGATCCTTGCGAGAATGATAGAACGCAATCCCGTGTTGCAGACCTTCATCGATACCTTCGGACTTGAACTGGTGGATGCTGGGAGGGCGGAATGACGTGAAAGCAGCGGACAGCTCGCTGTCCTATGAAAAAGGGGTTGTAAAATCCCGTAGCTTATTAGGGCATTTTCACCGCCTCTGCTCCGCGTCCGGCAATCAAAAAGCCCATAGGCCGAAAGATGTTGTTCAGAAGCCAGGTATATGCCTCCGACAATAGGACGGGATTTTACAACAGAAACAACAATCATAAAACGAAAGGATATGAGTAATACACAATACGCGGTCTGTCACCTGCAGCGTGGCAGCGGCAATGACAGCGGAATGTCATGCCATATAGAAAGGAAAGATGCCAAGGGGAAGAAATATGTCCCGGACAATGCAGATGCAGGCAGGACGCATCTCAACCGGGAGCTGGTCAGGTTTCCGGAAGGAGTGTCCAACCGCACCGAGGCGATACAGCACCGCATCGACACCGCCGGGTTGCGCCGCAAGGTCGGCAAGAACCAGACAAAAGCCATCCGTGTCATCCTGACCGGAACACATGAACAGATGATGGAGATTGCCAATGGCGGCAGGCTGGACAGTTGGATTGATGCCAACCTCAAATGGCTAAGGGAGACTTTTGGAAACGAGAACCTTGTATCGTGCGTGCTGCACATGGACGAGAAAACGCCACACCTGCACGCCACCGTCGTTCCCATTGTCGCCGGGGAGCGCGTCCGCAGGAAGCGGGAGGGCGAGAGGAAGTATGAAACGAAATCCGGTCCCCGTCTGTCTGCAGACGATGTGATGCGGCGCACCAAACTGCATGAATACCAGAACAGCTATGCAGCGGCCATGGAACCATTCGGGCTGCAACGGGGTATCGTCGGTTCCACGGCAAAGCATCAGGCCAACTCGGATTATTACAGGCAGCAGGTAATCCGGTACGAGGAGGACATTGCCAAGTTGCAGGCAGATGTGGAGAAGGCACAGGAGGGCAGGAACACCATCCTCTCGTGGTTCGGCAAGGGCGACCTTGCCAAAGCAAAAAAGGAACTCTCGGACAAGGACGAAGAGATTGCCGGACTCAACAAGCGGCTCAAGGAGCTTCAGGCGGAAAAGGCGCGGTTGCAGGAGCGGCATAAGTTGGAAATAGGGAAACTGCGGGACGGTTACCAGAAAGAGATAGAGACAGCCATCCGCAGGGCGGAAACCGCCGAGCGTCAGTCAAAAGAGAAAGATGCCGTCATAGAAAGGCAACGGAAACAGATAGACCGACTTGACCGCAAGGCAAACCCCCAGCGTTACAGCCTCTCGTCCGGTGCCGAACTGGTGCGTCTCAATGTTCCCAATTACCGGAATCCGTCGCTCCATATTTGGACACGGGTCGGAGAGGAACTTTTTGAGGACACCAAGTTCCAGATAGACTATGATGTGGCACAAAGGCATTTCAACGGCCAGATCACGGACGAGGAGTTTGTCAATGCTGTTTTCGAACCGCAGGAACAGGTAAGCGGGAAGCAGGCGGAACTATTGGGGGCAGCTTTCACCCTTGCCGTCGGTGGCCCGGCACAGAATCATGTCGGTACCGGCGGTGGTGACTCTTCTTCTGAATTACCGTGGAATGATAACATAGCAAAGAGACATACCGCAGCAAAACGAAGATAGTTGATTGATAGTAAACATATTTATTGTAGATTCTTATCCGTGCTTGCAAGCCTTTTCAATATTTTATGTACTTTTGTAGTCAAAAACTGACAATTCTTCACCGGAAAAGTCAGCGAAAAATGATGACTATTTAGTTTACAAAAATAATTTTTTTTGCAATGGGTGGACTTTTAGCATTCAGAGTAGGAAATTTTGATACAACTGCAGAGCGTGAGCAGTTTCGGTTTCTCTGTGAGCGACTTAAAGCTCACTATGAGGATTCGAATGAATTCTGTGTGTTCGCAGGCAACTATAATATTGGATGCGAGTTAGATGCTCTCTTTATAAAGAAAGACGCTATTATTTCTATAGAATTCAAAAATTATGGGGGTAAAGTTGTTGCCAATGAAAATGGAGAATGGACATGCAATGGTAAAATTATTAAGGGAGGCTCGAGAAAAACAGTCCTCCAACAAGCACGAATAAACCATTCGATAGTTAAGAAAGAACTTAAAGTCTTGGGGGTTGAAAAGAATCAAATCAAGGATGTCCCCCATCTTATTATATTTCATCAACCTATTGAATTGGAAAACAATTTAAGTGCCACCAACAAGTCTTGGCTTCACATTACTGATAGTGAACATTTCATTGAAAAGTTGGATGACATCACTTGTCCTCATACCGACCTTGATCCACTCGGAATTGTTAATCTTACGGAAACTCTCAACCTAAATCCCTTCTACCTGACGGAATTCAGCAATGCTACTTATGATAAACCAGTAGAGCCAATTGAGAAAATAGAGTTGTTCGAAGATATAAAGAAGTACGAGCCCCACACTGAAGAGAAGGAAAAAGAGGACGTGCCAAACTTTGAATCTTTTGTAATCGAAGACGAAAATAGTATAGTACTTTTGAATTTTGTAAAAAAGGTAATAAAATCATCGCTTAAGCTCGATAATTTTACTGTCATGGTGCTTGATGGCAAAAGGGCATCTTCATCTTTTGCTGCATACGGAATAAAATTAACTCGAGAATATGTTGTGATAATAAGTGCAGATGGCATAGACGAATATTGTTCAAAACTAACAAGATTCACTAATCATGATGTTAAAGCCGTTTTGCCTTCTACAATCTTTTGGGAAGAAGGTAAGGAACTTGTAGTTGAAGATGACAGCTCGTTTAGTGTTGTCGAAGAGCATCAATCAAAAGAACTATCAAATACTAATTCGAACGTTTCTTTCCGGAAGTCAAAGACAATCCTGCCACATTGGCTTGACAAAAAGATCTTCAACGACCACCGAGCTATTTATGCCCCAGAACATGAACGTTATGAGTATAATCTTGATCTCAACGAAGAAGAACTTAAAGTCTATCTTGGTACTTACTTTCCTCGCAGTTATGCAGAGATGTTTTGTGTTGTTGATAATCTTATGCAAAATAAACATCTGAAGGAAATGTTGGAACGGGATAAGATTAACGTATTGGATTGCGGTTGCGGTACAGGTGGTGAAATTCTCGGCTTTATTACAGCAATTGGAAAGCATTTAACACATGCAAAAATAAACATCACAGCAATAGACGGTAATGATGGTGCTTTAGTCATACTCAAGGATTTGATAGAGAGTAATCCAAATAAAAAAGTACAAGTCGAACTGAGTATATTAAACCAGACGTTAAACAATGGTGAAGACGTGGAAAATCTTGCATTCGGCGAGAAAAATTTTCATTTCATCCTTTGTGATAAGATTGTTTGTGAGTTGATTTCGAAAGAAGTGCTACCAATCAATGCATACGCAATAATGGCAAAGAAGCTTGCGACCTATCTTCATGAAAACGGTTTGCTGATAATGCTTGATGTAACAACTAAAGACGAACATTCAGGATATTTCTATCCTCAGTTAATGAATAGCTCAATAAATGACTATGTTCGTGAAAGCAGAACCATAGAGACGCTTCTGCCGTTGTCATGCGCTTGTTATTACGAGTGTAGAGACCTTTGTTTTATGCAGCAAACATTTAGCGTAAGTCACTCCCATAAATCAAATGACGAAAGCCGAGTGTGTTATCGAGTGCTATGTAGGAAACCTCTTAAAACAACTATCATGCAAGAGATAGAAATAGAAAACTTTGCCCATGTCATACACCCCACTAAATATAAGCAAAATGACGATTCGGCGATTTGCAGCCGATCTAAGAACAATAAAATAACAATTGATAGTTTCAACATAAATCTATAAATTTAATCATGGCTAAAAGAAGTTTTTACGTTAAAGACTCAGAACTTGATGATTATCAAGTAAAGGTAATCAACAAGAAGACGGACAATTCATACATAGTTAAGGGTTGTGCTGGTAGCGGAAAGTCCATTCTTGCCTTGTGGAAGGCAAAACAAATACAGGATGAGCACAAGGGCACCTATCTTTACATTGTGTTCACTAAAGCACTCATGCAATATATGGCTGATGGCATTTCACAGGTGGGCATTCCACAACGGAATGTTGACTATCATTGGCATTGGCAGAATAAAGCTGGATGTCCAAGTGCCGATTACATCATTGTGGACGAAGCGCAAGATTTTTCGAAAGAGGATATTGAACTATTCCGTTCAAAAGCAAGGAAAGCATTATTGTTGTATGGCGATTCAGCTCAACAACTTTATACTTTTATTAAAGATAAGCAAACTGTTTCAATGGAGGATATACAGTATTTTACAAAGTTCCCTGTTGAACAACTTGTGTTCAATCACCGATTACCAAAAAAAATAGCTCGTTTTGCTCAATATCTAAATTCGGAAAGTGATGAACTTGAAGAACGTTGCACTGAAGAGGGTGTTGAAAAACCAAAGATCATCAAATACAATAACATTACAGAACAGTATGACGCTATCATTTCGCTTATTCAAAACAAAAATATGGAGGATGTCGGTATTCTGTTTAGACACAATGATGAGGTAGAACACGCATATGAATATTTCAAGAATCATGGTGTAAACGTTGAAGCTAAGTTTGGAACGTTTATGGATCTGGATTTTTCTTCGGACAATCCAAAGATGATGACATACCATAGTTCAAAAGGGCTTCAATTTGAACACGTTTTTATTCCCGAATGTACTGTTGAGGATGATGATAACCGGAATCCATTGTATGTGGCAGTAACGAGAACCTATCGTGCTTTGTATATCATGCACTCAGGCAATCTTTCCAGTCTTTTTGATGATATTCCTACTTCACTTTATGATACGAGTCTTGCAAGTGGTTCAAAATTAACATTATAAGGCTTATTAACTCCTAAAAAACAAGGATAATTATGAGATTATATATACCAACCTGTACTCTGAATTTCAATAATATATTGTCTTCTGAGTCAATTTCGCCCTTAGGATTTTACGCAAGACGTGGTTTTGGTAACAAACGCTTCTATCCTGTTTTCGCGAACGACAAGGAGCAAGTAATTTTATTGTATAGCAAATATCCAAGGTTCAAAGTTGAAGAAAATGACCTTGAAAACTATCCTATGGTTATCGAGATAGAATCTGAAGATTATAAAGAAGGATTCTTTGAAAAGGCTAAGGAACATGATGGAGTAGATACCTATCTCTGCTATCATACCATTAACCTCAACCCTTTCCATTGTCGTATTTATTTCAATAGTTATCAAGAGCGTCAGGGAGTCCTGGTAAAGGCAGAACAAAGTCTTGAGAATAAGTTCTATAAACTTTACGATGCCAATATCAATGTTAAACCAGAGGAGAAAAAAACATTTTTGGGTGTTGCCAAAGACCTATTCACTCAATCTGAAAAAGATGATTTCTTATGGAACTCTTCATATGCAAATTGCAAGATAAAGGATGAATCTATAGATGTTGGTAGAGACGTTCTGCTAGACAAAATTAAAGGTTTCATTTATTGCTACCTAATAGGTGCTAATAGTTCGGTCAGCAACGAGATTGGCAGATTGAAAGCTTTATCGCGAAAACTTCGTAACACACTTTCTGCTGTTGTAAATTCTCCTGATAAAAGACCTACTCAAGCACAAGACGATGCTATCTTGAATGGAATCAGAGAATTTAACGAAATCTATTCCTCAATGGATGAAGATACTATTTGGAACAAAAATTTGTTAGAGTTAAAATTGTCAGACAATCCTCAAGGCCTTTCTGCAAAAGATGCCAAGAATCTTTTGCAACATTGGGGTGTTTATGACACATTCTGTAACAAACTTCATCTTCGTAGAGTTTATGATGCAAACGATTTGTGGAGTTGTTTAGAGTATGCTTCCCCAGAGGCGTTTACTCGTGTCACAGACAGTATGAATAGAGCTGTTCGTAAATTGGAAGCAAAAGAAAATGCTCAACGTGAGAAGTATGCTATTGAGTCATTGCTGAATGTTGATGATGATCTTTCTTTGCATATTTTGGACACATCTTACCAAAGTTCTTTCTACAGGGAACTTATTTGCTCCCAATTTAAGGCAGAGTACAAATCTGTAATGGAAAAGAATGGTGTAGAGGAGCCTTTGGCACAAGCATATAATGGAGGTATGATTCTAAAGAATATGCTTGGAGATAAATGGGACTCAAATCCTGCATCTGCTTATGTTGGAGCATTACTTAATCATTTTCAGGAGAACACCGCCTTTGATCTATTTGCTATTGATAATGATGTACTTTCATCATTTGCTGCATTCTGTCAAAAGGGTGATAACATTGACCGTTTGGTAGAGTACCTTGTACAAACGGGATTCTGTAATTATAAATTAGCTTATGGCATTTATGGTGCCACAAGAGGTTTTGCGTCTCTGCCTAAGACCTTTACATCCATACTGATTAATGGCAATAAGGATTATTATCAGTCATTTGCAAGTAATGTTTGGCGAATGCTTAATGGAGTAGAAATAAAAGATGCTGTCTTGCCAAAAACGAGCACGAATGCTTCGGTTATTGTGGAAAGTCAGTTGGGATCAAAGATCATTGAGAATATAAATAATGTAGAGTCAAAAGTTGTTGGGGTGGTAAATAAGGATGTTGAATTTGAAAATGCCGTACAAAGTCCTAAAACTTTCATGTATATATTAGAAAACATTCCTAATTTTACACGCACAAAAGCATATAAGAATCTTCTTCAAGCAAATTTTGCGGGAGATATTGGAGATTATACTCCAGAAGAATTCAAAGAAAAAATATATCAAACAATCGGGCAGAAGGATCTGAAGGCTCAGAAAGACAAAATTGATATTGCAATTAAATTAGAAGCAAAGCGACAGGATCCCGAGGCTTTCTTATGTATACTTGATAACTACTTTCCAGATCAGTCATCTAATGCATACAAGAAAATTGCCGCCCTTATAAAGACTAATGGCATTTCAACTTCTAAGCTATCTACGCAAACTCCCGTAACAGAGAATAGATTTACTATTTCTGGCGCTTCAGAAGGACAACGTAAGCTCCGTCCTGTCAATGCGACTTCAGCTAATTTTGTTGATGATATCAATGCCAGTAATTTCATATTGTCTAGATCTTATCTTCCAAAAGAAGTTCGTGATGTCTTAGCAAAAAAAATAATCTCTTTCCAGAAGGATTATGCTCCCAATGGTTATTATTATGGTCGGGAAGATAGTCCTCGAACAAATAATAATACGATAAAGCATTTTATCAATAAATGTACATTTACAAAAGGAAATAATCCTTCATGGATACCTTCAACAATGGAGAATAAGGCTTTGTTAGAAAGACTTAAACAAGAATTATACGATAGATATGCCAACAGATAAGATACTTATCACGAACGATGCTGGCGAGCAAGTTGAAGCTACTGCCCCTGTTATCATTTCAGCAAGTCGTTCTACAGATATACCAGCTTTTTATGCCAAATGGTTCTTCAATCGCTTGGCTAAAGGTTATTGCGCTTGGTACAATCCTTTTAACCAGCAAAAAATGTATATCTCTTTCAAGAATTGCAAAGTGATAGTATTTTGGACAAAGAATCCAAAACCTATTCTACCTTATTTGCATATCCTTGATGAAATGAGAATACACTATTATTTCCAAGTTACATTGAATGATTATGTTAATGAAAGATTTGAACCTAATGTGGCATCTGTTGAAGAAAGAGTCGAAACATTTAGGCAATTATCTCAAATGATAGGTAAAGAGAGAGTGATATGGAGATTTGATCCACTTATAATCACATTATCTATAAGTCCAAGAGAATTGCTTAAAAGAATATGGAATGTTGGCAATAAACTGAAAGGATATACTGATAAGCTGGTTTTCAGTTTTATAGATGTAAAAGCATATCGAAAAGTTCAAAATAATCTCGTAAAAGAAACCACATTCTTTACGAAAGAGGATGTTGAAAATGCAGAAGCAAACCATGCTCAGCGAATAGAAATTGTTGAAGGTCTTCAGAAAATCCGATTCATTTGGGAAGAACAAGGATGGAATGTTGAAATGGCAACTTGTGCTGAAGATATAGATTTAGAGTCCTATGGCATAGAACATAATCGTTGTATTGATGGAGAACTCATGAAAGGCATATTCTCTGATGACAAGGAATTAGTTTATTATCTTCATACATTGAAATGGCCGGAAAGAGATATGTTTGGAGAACTTCCGCCAATCCCGCAGAAGACGAAAAATGTAAAAGATTCCGGTCAGCGCAAGGTTTGCGGATGTATGGTGAGTAAAGATATTGGAATGTATAATACTTGTCGCCATTTCTGTGTCTACTGCTATGCCAATACAAGTAAAGAATGCGTCATCCGAAATGCTGAGAAACATAATGATGAAAGTGAAAGTATAATTGGATAATTATGCAAGAGTCAGAAATACAACAATATCTCCTTCGCAACTATCCACAGGAAAATGCACACTGCGAGTGGAAGGAGTTTAAGAATTTGAAGAACTCATTCTGCGGGGACGAAAAAGATGATGTCATCTCGTATGTGTCTGCCATTGCCAATATGGAAGGTGGACACTTGGTGATTGGTGTGCACGACAAAACATTGGATATTGTCGGAACGGACACATACAATTATGATAGGCAGAAGGCGATACTGCGACTGACAGAAAGATGCGTAAATCTTTCAACAGAAGGTCTAGATATAGATGAGTTTGTCACAGATGATACCAACCGTAAAGTATGGGTTATCCATATTCCTAAACATCTACCTAAGCGACCTGTGTTTGCCCATAATAAGGCGTGGCAGCGAATTGAGGATTCTCTCGTAGAGATGACTGCTGAACGTATGAGCGCAATTCTTGATGAACCTATTTTCAGCGAGACGGATTGGTCGGCACAAATTGTAGCCGATGCAATGATTGAGGATCTTGATGAAGTCGCTATAGCCAAAGCTCGTATGATGTTCAAGAAAGTACACAGTCGAATACCTGAAGCCGAAGTAAATGCATGGACAGTGGAAACATTCTTGAGCAAGTGCGGCATAATGAAGAACGGAGGAATCACTCGTGCGGCAATCATTCTTCTAGGTAAATACGAATCTGCGTTCAAGTTACGTCCGGCGGTTGCACAAGTGACTTGGACAAGACGGGATGAAAAGCAGGAGGTTGTGGATTACGAACACTTCACCGTGCCATTTATATTAACCGTAGATGAGATTTTGTCAAAAATTGAAAATCTGACAATGCGTGAAATGCCGGGAGGCACGCTCTTCCCTGACACTATGAAGCAATACGATGACTATACCATCCGCGAAGCTCTTCATAACTGCATTGCGCATCAAGACTATACGATGCAACAGAGAATCAATTTCGTGGAAAATCCAACTTACCTTTATTACTCCAATGCAGGGAGTTTCATTCCTGGCACGTTGGAGAATGCTTTAACGAATGAAGAACCTCAAGCATATTTCCGCAATGAATGTCTTTGCAGGGCAATGGTTGATTTCAATATGATAGATACAGTAAGTAGAGGTATAAAGAAGATGTTCAATGAGCAGTGGCGTCGTCACTTCCCAATGCCTGATTATGAAATTGACGCCAAAAACAGAAAAGTATCGGTACGCATTTATGGCAATGAGATAAATGAACAGTATACCAACTTGCTCAAAACAAACAAATCATTGACCTTGTGGGATTGCATATCATTAGATGCCATCCAAAAGGGCAGAACCATTCACGAGGACATTGCACAGGATTTATTGAACAGAGGACTTATTGAAGGCGAAGCCCCTAATTATACAATCTCTTTAGGGATTGCAAAAGCTACTCGACAACTGCAAGGTTACACTAAGCAAAAAGGACTTGATAAGGAAAAAATCAAACAGATGATTTTGCAGTATCTTAAGAATGCCGGTACAGATGGAGCCAAGCGTGATAGCATTTATGAGTACGTCAAAGACGTAATGCCGCAAGTCAAGACACATGAACAGCAATTGAGACTATTAGGGGATATACTTAGTGCGTTAAGTACCGATAAACTTATTTATCCGAAAGGACGAACATGGTTTTTGAAAGAATAGTTATAACGGAAGATTATGACGGTTTATCCCAATTATAGCGGAAATTATAACGGATTCCGTCATATTATAGCGGATAATGAAATCCGATTAAGTCATGTCAAATTCGTAAAATGAAGAAGTATGTTATTAGGAGAAAGAATAAAAGAGTTAAGAGAACAGCATGGAGTGCTGCAAAGACAATTGGCTGCTCTGCTTGAGATAGATACTCCGATGTTCAGCAAAATAGAGCGCGGAGACAGACGAGCTAAACGAACACAAGTGATACAATTGGCAGAATATTTCAAGGTAGATAAGAATGAACTTCTCACTCTGTGGTTAGCAGACAAAGTATTAGATGCGGTAGAGGATGAAGACGAATTAAAACACAATGCGATAGAGGTTGCACAGAAAAAAATAGGCTAACATTTACAATTATCGGGAACTATATGGTATCATAACTATATAGTTCCCGATAAATATATTTGGTTTTCAACACAATAACAAATAATCATCGGCTCAAGTGTGGAGTCGATTTCGTTTATCTGATAGAAGGCTCTGACAAAGCCCAAGCAAAAATAAACGACGCAATACCCTACACTTGAGTAGATATGGAGTATGGGAACACTAAACGTATCCCTTGCCATAATCTAAACAAGAAATGAGTGCTGTTCGTCCATCCTTTTGCTTGTGAAAACTGTCAGATTTTCTATCAAGGACAGTGCGAAAACACTTTCAGTATGTCTGCCGAACGCATTACTACGCTCGACGTTGCAAAAATAGAAAATAATTCGCAGATGAACAACCACTCATTCGGGGTATTGCCCATATAAGCTATACGCAGAAATAGATTTTACTCTATCTCATCCACATTCCCCGACCCTGTTCGCGGTCTTTGATCTCTATTCCTAAGCGCTCCAAAAATTCTTCCGCCTTTTGCCGAAACCATTGCAAAATGGGTATCAAGTCGATGACCAGTTGAAACCCACCAGGGCCTTTTTCATCCCGCAGGAGCCGGGCTTCCGAGTGTTCGTTTTCGAAGTGCTGGGAATGCTCCGATGAATAGAGCTTTCCGGAGAAATGGACAGGCAGCATATTCACGAGGTCGCAGGCCATCTTGTCCGTGAAGCCTATCTCCCTGCAATACTCTCCCCTCCGGATAAGCTGAGGCGTGTCGGGAAACCAACCGTAAATGCGGTCTATCTCGCCTTGCAGTCTTTTGGCGGTCTGTTCATGCTCCCGCCTCTCCCTGTCTATCGTCTTGTTCAGCCTCCGTATCTCGGAGTGCAGGCGTTCGTTCTTTTGGGTAAGGTCATCTATCTGCTGTTGCTACCGCTTGACTTTCGACGTGCCGATCCTCGAGCCGATACCGTCGAGGATGGTCGTACCTACCTCGGCGGTGGAGTTCTTCAGCTTCTCGGTTCTCAGCTCTCCTTTTACCGCTTTCAGTTCCGCTTCGGCTTGTTCTTTGGCTATCCGGGTTTTCTCGGCCTCCTGCTTCTGCTTGGCGATAATGTAGTCCGTCCGTTCCAGATGCTCACGTCCGGTCTGCACTTTGGACGTGCCGCGTTCCATGCCGAGCGCTTCGGCCCATATGGTCTGCATTTCGCTCATGTCCTGCGGCAAGAGTTTGCAAGACTTGCCCGTGTTGTGGTTCATCCTGTCCCACACGATATGGGTGTGGTAGTTCGGCTTCCATGAGGTTTCATCGTCGGGCATTTCGTAATGTCCCTCGTCGCGGTATATGAAGATTTGCAACGGCGTAATGCCCCATCGCACCTTACACACATCGCAGAAACGCTGCAACTGCTTCATTGCGGTATCTTCCTTGACGACCACCACGCCCTTTTTGATTGGCGTGCTGTCACGGACTACGGTTACCTTGCCCGTCTTCTTGTTCACCCGTTCCCGGTCTTTGGTCTGCACAGCCCGGCCTGTCTTTTTCTTGACTATTGCAGCTATCAGCCTGTTCGTTCTTCAAGCGAGGTATCGCCCAGTTCAGGCGATACCCATTCCTCGTTTTTCGCCATGAGGTCGGTACGGATGTAGATCTTTCCCTTGCGGATATTAGCGAGATATTCCGCTAACCGTCTGTTGTGCGCCCCGCTCAAGGCAGGGCTTTATGTTGATGGATGTCTTTGCCATAATTGTCAGTGTTATGGAAAGAGCGTCTGAAAGACGTTCTTCCCATTTGTGAAATGAATGCAATGATTACATTTGTGCGGGCCTTCCGGCGGTCATCAGTCCGAAAGACCGCCGCGGGAGTGCAGAGGAGTAAACCCTTTGCCGGGTTGAAGGCAGGACCCTCGCGGGTTTTCAGGGCAGAGCCCTGAATCCCTCGGAAGTGCCCACAACTACCGAAGCGCAGCCGGTAGTTATAGTTCGCTATATCAAGGCAAGCCTTGAAGTTTCCTTGCCACTCCCTCCGCTCGTCCGACGCCCCCCCGGTATCGGGCTATCGCACCTTATGCCCGTGTGGTTGCTGTTTGCGCTGCACTTGTTGGTGCTGCTTCTCTTGCAGGTATTCGTTCAGGTATTTGTGGTCGCGGTAAAAAACGGACTGGTCGATCACTTCGGACGAGGGTAAGGATTCTCCCAGTCGGGCCAACGCTTTCTGCCCTGCGTCGTCGTTGTCGAGGAGGGCATGGACGACCCTGTGGCGCGAGAAGAACGAAACAGCCTTGTGCAGATTCACCACCGAGTTGAGCACGATGCTGTCAATCGACGGTGACGGGTTACCTTTCAGCGAGAGATAGGATAGAAAGTCGATAAATCCCTCGAACGCCATTGCCATATCGCTGCCGTTGTCAAGTGTCGTAATATGTTTGGGCGAGGAGCCGCCTTTGAACCGTGCGGAGCGGAGCTCCCACCCTCCGGCGTCGTTGCGGAAACCGACGGCGAAATACTCTTTGCCGCCGATCGTGTAACGCACCTCGCGGCAATAAGTCCGGGCGATGGCTGGGTCTATGCCCCGGCCAGTCAGGTAGCCGAGCAATGCCGGGTGGGTCAGCTCACGGTTGGAGAGAACGACTAAACGGGATAGTGTCGGTTCCTTCCATCTTGGAGGTTCGACAAAAACAGGTACGAGTGTGCCGACATTCCTTTCGTTCAGCCTCCGTGCGGCCTCGATATCGGAACAGTTCTCCATACGGGCTACAAGGTCTATGATACTGCCGCCTTCGCCCGTTCCGAAGTCGTGCCAGAGGTTCTTGTCGTAACTGACACTGAAGCTGGGAGTACGTTCCTCACGCAGCAGCGAGAGGTACATGCCCCGGTTGCCGCGTTCTCACCGGGGTTTGATTCCCCGTACCGCGAGGTAAGCCCGAATACTAATGCGTCGTCTTATTTCTTCGTAATTCATGGTGTCGGATTTTTTTGTGGTTGTTTTATTATTTTGCCTCATTAGTATCCACTAAAAAATCGCTATAGTTTTTTTGAAATGATTGATATTTAATTTGTTACAAGAGATTTTCTTGCAAACGGACTTGAATTTACTTTTGCAGTCTACATCAGACTGTTATGTTTAAAGACAAATACGTTTTTGCTCAATTAGTTCAATTTCTTGACCGCAACAAGTTCAATCGTTTATCTGCTAAGTATCAGGGAGACAGATACGTAAAGTCATTCACCTGCTGGAATCAGTTACTTGTAATGATGTTCGGACAACTCTCAAAAAGCGAAAGCTTACGCGACCTTATCATTGCTCTTGAAGTTCATTGGAGCAAATTATACCACTTGGGTATGGGCAAGTCCGTTACCCGAAGCAATCTTGCTAAAGCGAATGAGGGTCGTGACTATCGGATTTTTGAAGAATACGCCTATCATTTGGTGGCGGCGGCACGTTCCAAGAGTACCGAGAAGATGTTCGGATTTACCGGTCATGTATATGCCTTTGACTCCACAACGATAGATTTATGTCTTGAAGTATTCCAATGGGCAAAGTTTCGTAAGCATAAGGGCGGAATCAAAGTACATACGCTGTATGATATTGAATCCCAAGTCCCAGCTTTCTTTCATATCACGGTGGCGGCAACCAGTGATATAAAGGTAATGCCTGAGATACCATACGAAAAGGGGCGTATTACATCTTCGACCGTGGGTACAACGACTTCGCCAATCTCTACAAGATAGAGCAGATAGAAGCAACGTTTGTAATACGTGCGAAGAAGAACTTGAAGTTCAAACAAATCTCATGGAAACGGAGGCTTCCAAAGAATGTTTTATCCGACTCTACCATTGAGTTTGTCGTCTATAAGAGTAGTAAAGATTACCCAGCTACACTCAGAAGAGTGGTTTATCTTGATGAGGAACAAGGTCGTGAATTCATGTTCTTGACAAACAACTTTGAACTTCCTGCATCGGTCATTGCAGAACTTTACCACAATCGTTGGAATATTGAACTCTTTTTTAAATGGTTGAAGCAACATCTAAAAATCAAGAAGTTCTGGGGTACGAGTGAAAATGCTGTCAGAATACAAATCTACTGTGCCGTAATTACTTACTGTCTAATTATATGTGTAAAGCACAATATGAAATTGGAACGGTCGGTTTATGAAATCCTCCAAATTGTAGGAATCTCACTTACTGACAAGACTAATCTCAAAGAACTCTTTGACAAATCAAATATCAACAACGTCAATGAACGATGTGATTCAAGTAAACCAAGTTTATTTAATTTTTAAGCGTCCATAATTTTTAGTGAACACTAGTGACATCCGCTACCTGGTGAACACGCTCGATCCGAAAGGCATTCCCGTCGTGACTCCGGCCGGCGTCCTGGGCGGACACCTGGATGCCATGAAATTCTGCGAGCATATCCCGCAGGAGGAGTACCCCGCCGGAGCACTGGCCGCAGCCCTCTACCTCTGCTCGGGCGTACGCGGTATGGAGCGCGGTACGGTATCGAGCGTCCGCGACGAGAACGGCAAAGAGATCCTGGCCGACGTCGAGCTGGTACGCCTCGCCTGCCCGCGCCGCGTATTCACGCTTTCCCAGATCAAATACGTCATCGACCGTCTGGAGTGGCTCTACGAGAACCGTCACCTGATCGGCGGTCTGCGCTTCACCTACGAGCCGCCCGTGCTCCGTTTCTTCATGGGCGGTCTGGAACCGACCACCGACTGGCCGGCACGCCTGATGGAGAAATTCCGCAAGGATTTCGGAGACAGCTTGTAGGAAAAGCCTCCTCCCCACACCTATTAAATAAGCAAGTGTTTGCAGCACGGGATCCGAATCCGCTGCAAACACTTTTCTTATACCTCCGGCAGATCACTTCGCCCGCACCGCCTGCGCACGCCGTTCCAAAATGGCCGGCGTGTTCTTCAACGCCCACTCCACCAGACTGTTCAGATACGGCATCAGATCGCCCCCGGAATCGGTCAAACGATACTCGACACGGGGCGGCACTTCGGGATAGACCTCTCTGTGGACCAGCCCGTCCGCTTCGAGCGAACGCAGGGTGACGGTCAGCATCCGCTGCGAAATATCCCCGAGCGAACGTTGAATGTCGTTGAAACGCATCGTCCCGTTCGAATACAACGTCGTCAGCACCAGCAGCGACCACTTGTCACCGAGGCGGCTCAAGATATCCCGAATCGGGCAAATTCCCTCGTGTAAAAAAGTTTTCATTATTTTGCGGTTTTATCTCGTTGTCGTTCAACATCGGTTACCTTTTTGTAACTCGCTTACCAAAAAATCACCTCTTGCAGAACCCGATTACTTATTTTATGTTTGCACTACAAAAGTAACTAACATATCATTAATAACTATAAAAAACTCAAAAATTATGGCAAAGAAAGTAGCTGTATTGGTCGTAAACCCCGTCAACGGATCGGGCTTGTTTCAGTATTTGGAAACCTTCTTCGAGAACGGCATTCCCTTCAGGACATTCGCGGTAGCGGATACCACGAATGTAAAAACCAACTCGGGGCTTCGCCTCCAGACGGACGATATAATCGCCTCACTCAAAGGCCATGAACACGAATACGACGCCCTCGTATTCGCCTGCGGCGACGCCATGCCCAAATTCGCGGAAAACGCAGACAAACCCTACAACGTGGATATGTTGAGCGTCATCAAAAATTTTGCGGACCAGGGAAAAACGATCGCAGGGCATTGCGCCGCAGCACTGCTCTTCGACAACCTCGGCATCGCACAGGGCAGACGGGTGGCCCTGCATCCGTTCCTCAAACCGGTCGTCAAAAGCTGTATCGGAACGGACGAAAAAGCCGTCATCGACGGCAACTTCTACACGGCACAGAACGAGAATACGATTTCCTGCCTGCTGCCCGAACTGTTGAAAGTCCTGAAATAATCCCCGAATCGTAAACATCGAACGAAGTCCCGGCTTTTCATAGGCCGGGGCTTTGCAATTTATCCGAAACTTCCGCCTCCGCTTATCGGAAATCCGACTGCACCGCGATACACAGTCCGAAAACTGCCCGTTTCCACACAACTTCCACACATTTGGGGCACGATTCCACAGTCATCGGCCACACGAATATCGCAACAACAAATTATCAATCAACATTTTGAATACAATGGCACACGATTGGATATTTCTAATTGCAAAAACCAAATTCCAATACCAATGAAGACATTCAGACTTATTCTGGCTCTCGCAGCCGTAGCGCTGACCGCAGTGTCATGCGTCGAAAAATCGGGAAAATACCAGACCCTGCTCGCCCAACGGGACTCGCTGCTCACCGTCGAGCAAAAGTACGATCAAACGCTGGAAATCCTCAATGAGATCGAAACCGGATTTCAGTCGATCCGCGAAGTCGAAGACCGCGTGATGACTCAAATAAGCGACATCGAAAACAAGCCGCTGGACAAAAAACAACAGATGGTATCGCAGATCAACCAAATCAAGGGTATCCTGCTCCAAAACAAGGAGCGAATCGCCGAACTCGAAGCACAATTCGCACAAAGCGGCCGCAAGAACGCTTCGCTGGCCGGGACGATCAAACGTCTGCAGGAAGAAATGACCCGGAAAGTCGCACAGATCGAATCGCTTCAGACCGAGCTGTCCCAAAAAAACATTGAGATCGAGGAGCTCGCCGGTACGGTCGAGGAGCTCAACAAGGACATCGCCGGATTGAACGAAGTCACTGCCAGCCAAAAAACTACGATCGAGGAACAGGATAGTCAGCTCAATGTCGTCTGGTTCTGCATCGCCGATATGAAGCAGCTCAAGGAGGCTCGCATCGTCGAAGGCAACGGACTCTTCAAAACCAAGAGCATCATGGATGGCGACTTCGACAAATCGGCATTCACATCGGCCGACCTGCGGAATCTGACCCGAATCGAAACGGGCAGCAAAAAGCCCAAACTGCTCACCTCGCACCCCAAAGAGAGCTACACGCTCACACCGGGCGAAGACAAACTGGTAACGCTCGAAATCACCGATCCCGCAAAATTCTGGAGCATATCGAAATACCTGGTCATTCGGAAATAAACCGATTCCGCCGGACCGAATACCCCTGCCCGAACTGCAGGGGTATTTTTCATCCGGGAAAGTATATCGGACCATAACCGTCGGCCCAAATAAGAAAACTCGGCAAAGCTCGAATAAATGTTCGATTGCCCTCACCTTTCACTATCTTTGTAGAAGATAGGATACGCCTCGGAAAATTGGGAACAAGTTCCCGTTTTCTCTCGGCTTTCACTATCTTTGCCCTATGATCCGATTATCGCTCATCATCGCCACTTACAACCGTTCCGCAGCGCTCGTCGAAGCGCTCCGGTCGGTCGTGCGGCAGGATTTTCCGGCCGCAGAGTGGGAGTGCATCGTCGTGAACAACAATTCGCAGGACGACACGCTCGCCCGGTTCGAAGCGTTCGCAACAGAACATCCCGCAATCAACCTTCGGATCGTAACCGAAACCCGGCAGGGGCTCTCCCATGCCCGCAACCGGGGTATCGACGAAAGCCGGGGCGAATACATCGCCATCATCGACGACGACGAACGCATCAACGAACAGTTCATCTCTTCGTACGTCGCCCTCTTCGACGCCTACCCCGACGCCGCATCGGCCGGAGGCCCTATCATACCCGAATATCCTGCGGGATGCCCGGCCTGGATGTCGAGTTATACCGAACGTCCGATAGCCAATCCGATCGACCTGGGGCGAAAGATCCGCCCGTTTCCGAAAGGACGTATTCCCGGCGGCGGCAACATGGCCCTGCGGCGTTCGACGGTCCAACGATACGGCGCCTTCGACCCTTCGCTGGGGCGGACCGGAGAGCAACTGATCGGAGGCGAAGAGAGCGATCTTTTTCAGCGGTTGGCAGATGCCGGAGAGCGTTGCTACTACGTTCCGACGGCAATCATGTGGCATATCATTCCGCCGCGAAAGACCTCCCGGGAATACTTCGAATCGCTATGCTGCCAGGTCGGACGCACCCAGCGTCTGCGAGCCGGAATGAGGGGGCAAACCGTACGTCTGTTATCGGGCGAGGCTGTCAAGTGGGGCGCAACGCTTCTGTTGGCTCTCGGCTTCCTGTTGCGGTTCTCCGTCCCCAAAGCCCGCTATCTGCTCCTGATGCGGAGGCAAATCACACGGGGAATATCGGGTCGAAAACCGTAAGACGCAGGCTTGGGGATCTGCCAGTGAAAATACCGGCTGCATCGCTGCAAACCGGTATCAGAAAATTTTGCTGTACAAATATGTTCTCCGGATGCAGGACTTGCCGCACAGAGCCGTACATACGTATCCGCTATTCCAGTGAAACAGGCGGCGGAACCCCAGACCATAGTTCGGACGAGTGTCCGGCGGAGGAACATCTTTATTTATGTTTCCCATGCGGCGGAGGCGTGCCGGGCTTATGCCCCGGTCGGGGATGTTTATGGGGCTTCGGAGCTTTTTTGTGAGGCGGATGCGGCCGTTCATGAAAATGGTGCACCGAAGGCGGATTCGGGTGACGAGGGCGACGGGAGGCACACGAGGTGACGAGCATCGCCGATAAAACAGCGACCAGAGTCCAAGCCAACATTCGTTTTGCTTTCATAATTCTACTCTCTTAAAAGTGGCACAAACAACTACCGTAATGCAATAACAAAAACAGTCGGCACGCCGATAAGAGTTTCCCTTTAGAACAGGTATTTCTCCGACCGGACCTTCTCGACCAGCTGGAAAGCGTGCTGCCACGCCTCCTCGCTGAAAGTCGTTCCGACCACTTCGATCACCTTCCCGGCGACGATGGCACCGATCGTACCGCACTGACGCAGCGTCAGCCCCTCGCATAACCCGGAGAGGAATCCGGCAGCATACAGATCGCCCGCACCCGTCGTATCGACCCGCTTGGCTGCGGCCATGATCCCCACGTGGACCACTTCGCTGCCCCGCTTGATCAAAGCCCCCTTGATACCGACCTTCACGACGGCCAGCTCGCACAGCTCCGAAAGCATCTGCAAGGCATTGAGCGGCTCGCCCTCGCCGGTGAAGGCTTTCGCTTCGTCCTCGTTGGCAAAAACGATATCGACGTAATCCTGAATGAGCGAGCGCAGAAATTCCAGGTTGGCCTCCACGACATTGAAACTCGCCAGGTCGATCGCTACCTTCAGACCGCAGGCTTTAGCCGTACGGACCGCACCGGCAATCAACTCGTGATCCTGCACCAGATAACCTTCGATATAAAGACAGTCGTAACCTTCGAAAATAGCGGACGTAACCTCTGCCGCACTCAACTCCAGCGCAGCTCCCAGGAATGTCACCATCGTCCGTTCCCCGTCGGGAGAAATGAGCGACACGCACCGTCCCGAGCGCTCCTTTCCCCGGAAAATAAAGGGTTCTATACCCAGGTTCTCAAGAGCCTGAATGAAGAAATCTCCCGTCTTGTCGGTTCCCACCTTGCCGATAAAGCCCACGTCGCAACCCAAACGGGCCATCGCCCGGATCGTATTGCCGGCCGATCCTCCGAGCGAGAGCGAGTAAGGCAGACCGGCGACCGATTTCGAAATCTCGGTCTGCAAGGCGGCATCCACCAGGCTCATCGAACCTTTCGGCAAATTGAACGTATCGAGTACTTTGTCGGTCTTCAGATTGACCAACATGTCTGTCAGAGCGTTTCCTATTCCTATTACGCGTTTCATGAAGTCAGTATTGTTCGAAAATAATGTCAGATAGAGAGGATGCGCACCAGATCCACCGCTCCGCGATCGATAGTCCGGTCGTGGCTGACAGCACGCGAGAAGGGAACATAGACGATCTGGCCGTTGCTCATACCGATCATCACATTGCGCTGCCCCTCCATAAGCGCCTCGATGGAGGCTTCGCCCATACGCGAAGCCATGATACGGTCGATTGCCGACGGCGACCCGCCCCGCTGGATATGTCCCAGAATAGTCACCCGGGCATCGTACTGCGGAAACTCCTGCTTCACGCGTTCGGCAAGCCCCATGGCCCCGCCCGTAGCGGGATTCTCGGCCACCAGCACGATCGCCGAATTTTTACTTTTGCGGAATCCCTGGTTGATGAGCTCGCCCAGTTGATCGACCTCCGTGTCCATCTCGGGAATGATCGCGGCTTCGGCTCCCGAAGCGATCGCCCCGTTCAACGCC